>Ga0209125_1000093_pt1 | contig 152464 bp, 150 predicted proteins | sample BarGraIncub1131A_FD_184503 | JGI IMG/M metagenome (GOLD analysis project Ga0209125, IMG submission 184503) | Arctic peat soil microbial communities from Barrow, Alaska - Barrow Graham LP Incubations 11-31A (SPAdes) (version 2) | ecosystem: Environmental > Terrestrial > Soil > Wetlands > Peat... | reverse complement strand
CGAATAAATAAAAAATCCAACACTGGGTTCTGCTTAGAGAATCGAAGCTTTGTCACGAAAAGGTTCTAAATAACTAGTTCAACTTTGGTTATTAAAACTGTTTGTAAAACTCTGAATTAACATCGAGCATTCTATAAAAAACAACACTAATTTTCCAGTGTTGTTTTTGCGTTTGGTCAATGAGAAAGTAAACATCTGTATTGAGCATTCGTTTCTATTTGGGCAAATCTTCAAGAAGTTTTTCTTTCACATCAGTAATGCGTTGACGAAAACAGTTTGGATTTGATTTCTCATATCCAAGTATACGACTTAGTTTATATTCCAGTTCTGCAATCAATGGCTTGTTCTTAATAATATAGATTAGTCGCTCTTTACCGTCGTTCCATGCGCCACCGACACTTCTAATCAAAGTCTAGATATCTTGTTTTGCGATATACATGCCGTTTACAATCCTGGATTAATTATCCCCTGTTTATATATAAAAAAGATGGAGACTTGAGTCTCCATCAACAATGATTCTTGAGCCACATTGCGAAGGCCATTTACACATTTAAAATAACACATTAACATAATAATGAAGCTACTTTACACAATTTTCGAAACTGTAGATTTCTCTGAAAATGTTTCGATATACGAATTATAGACTAGTTTAGTAGAATAATAACAAATTTCATCTGCGAGTTTATTTTTGTTGTTCAGAACATTTCAAATGTAGGCTCTGTTTAAGAGTAATGTTGAAATTGAAAGGCAACCTCTTAAGGCTGCCTTATTGTGTAATATTAGAAAAATGCTTAGTTGATTGATTGCTGTAAAATCTATTAATTCTCTTTTTTAGTCGTCTCCTTAAAAAGAAATCTACTTAAAACAAAATAAACAATTAAAGATATTACAACCCATAACCCCAAACTTATTAATAGTTTGATATCAAATCCATCAACAAATGGATTATAACTTGCCATTCCAAGAGTTGAGTCAATAGGTTGTGTAATAAAAGTAGTAAACAGATAAGTTAAAATTATTAGTATAGTGTTTCTTTTGTCATTGTTCAATTAAATCACCTCTTTTTACTCTTTATTCATAATATTCAACTATTACAAATTAACTCCATTATACTAAAAAAGGATAATACTGGTTAAAAGTGGTGTATATGATTTTCAACACTACTCTTTAACATAGCCTGAATGTAAAAATATGGATACTGTTAATGATTTTTAGTTCTTCGGTTTCATCCAGTGTCTATGATGTTTTTTAGAGTATTTGGTGCATTAAGCCTCGATTCTCTAAGTAGAACCCATCACTGGATTTTTTTGTAAGTTAAACTTTTTTCTCATTGAGCAATAGCTTGATTGCTTTAACAAAACTGAGCTTATTGCCATATGACAGTGAACCTAAACGATAGATCCGTATCGACAATACTGCCAACAACCATGTCGTTGCGATCATCAAAGCCAATGAGATTAATAATTCGATCAACGGGACCGATGTCAGAAAGTAGCGGATCGGCATTGCGAGAATCGCTGTGAACGGAACAAATGACCCGATTCTCAGCATCAATGAATTCGGCATATTCAGTCCCAAACTGGCGACCAAATAAGCGACCATAAACAACAATGTGACCGGGGTGACCGAAGATCCGACATCTTCAACTTTAGAAACCAGTGATCCGAGAGAAGCGTAGATAAACAAATACAACAGATACCCGGATGCCGTGAAGATCAAGAAGATGAAAATCGCGTCAAGAGACAGTCCGCCAAACAACATTTCTCGTATAAAAGTCGGATAATTGGCTGAATTAGCGAAGTAACCGATAAACCCGGCCGTGAGAATGACGCCGAATTGGATCAGCCCTGCACATCCGTTGGCCAAAACTTTACCGACGATCAATGCTGAAGGTTTGGTGGAAGTGATCAAAATTTCCATCGTACGGCTGTCTTTTTCACGGGCAACCGAGGTGGAGACAAAGGCTCCGTACATAATAACTAACATATAGACCGCAAACATCAGAATATAACTGATCAGAAAACTCTGATTGGCGTCTTTACCCAATATTTCTTCATTGACCGTAATATTCACGATCGATGCTTTATCGACTTTTGCCGGATCGATTCCCACCGCAAGCAAGTTACGGTCAGTGTTGATTTTCTGCATAACGGAACTAACCATCTGTGCACTTACACTGTACATATCTTTATTTTTTACGATACTCTTATAGGATGTAGGATCTTGAATTACGAAACCGGAATCGATCGTACCGCTGACGACCGCTTCACGAAGTGAAACTTCGCTATCGAACATCTTCATATCAGGACCGAAATAAGCAGCCAATTCAGTTTCCGAGAAACTGTCGGAACTTAAGAAGAAACCTGAATTACCGATATCGACAGCCGGTGTCTCGGTCGGTGTATTACTTTTAGAATCAAAAAGTGTCATGATCGTCGGTACACTGGTCGCAATCAAGAAGAATGCACACATAACCAGTGTTGTTATCACGACTGATTTTTTATGCAGGATACTCTTTAATTCAAACATAAACACTTTCCACGTATTATGCATTTTCGGCACCTACTTTCTTCACGAATATATCGTTCAGACTTGGTTCATAGCCTGAAAAGAGATCGATATCGATCCCGCAGTTCAAACAATCCTGCAGTAAATTATGTTTGGTTTTCTCATTCAATAACTCGATGATCAACGAATGACTGTCATGTTCAATTCCGATATCGGTGATCTTGCTGAGTAACAGTTCTTTGAGTTGATCGGCACTCATGTTGACGGCAGCCAATCGGAGACGACGATTTCCCATTTCTTTTTTAATTTCGTTGAGATTTCCGTTTAAAACGATCTCACCGTTTTCGATCAAGGCGATCTCATCACAGAATTCTTCCACATAGTTCATTTGATGACTTGAAAAAATAACCAGCTTCCCTTTTGCGATCGATTCAACGATGACATCTTTCAATACCTGCGCATTCACCGGATCCAATCCGCTGAAGGGTTCATCAAGAATCAATATCTCAGGATCGTTCAATAATGACTGTGCGATCTGGATCTTCTGTTGGTTACCTTTCGAAAGAGTTTCCAACTTGGCGTTTTTCGCAAACGTCAATCCGAAACGTTCGATCCAATACTCGGCGCTGGTTTTTGCTTCTTTTTTCGTGGCACCGCGCAACATGGAAAAATAGATAAGCTGATCCAATATTTTCTCTTTCGCGTAAAGTCCGCGTTCTTCCGGCAGATAGCCAACGCGGTAATCAGTCGTTACGAATGGTTTTCCATCCAAAATAAATTGACCGCTGTCCGCTTTGAATACATCCATCAGTGCGCGTATCGTTGTTGTTTTACCGGCTCCGTTACGGCCCAAAAAACCCATCGCTTTTCCGGAAGTAATCGTAAACGATACATCATGCAATACCTGCTTATTCGAAAAGCTCTTATTCAACTGCTTTATTTCAAGTATCATTTTTATTTCCCCTCTCAAATGTGTACGCCTTTAACTTTAGACAAATGTGAAGGATTTGTCAACCATTTGAGTAGAATTCGGTGACTTCGCGAGGTGTGCGTCACTTCATTTCCCCATGCGCGTCATCAATCCTGTTGGGTGCATATCAGCCGGAATGTCAGCCGGCTTACACGTCCTAAAGATAAAGCAGAAATCGCAATGTAAGTCTTCCTGCTCCGCATCCAACGACGTTATCCGAAAATTGTGACTTTGCTTCAATCAAATCAGAGTCTTTACACCTTCTATGAGTTTCCTGAAGAGGTTCGGTCCAGCATCTACACGACAAATAGCATCGAAGGGTTGAATAAGTAGCTGAAACGGGATACAAAACGGAAAGAACAGTTTCCCAATGAAGAATCTTTGGATTGATTCGTATGTGTTAAGTTTTTGGAGTTCAATCAGCGGTTTACAGTAAGAGTTCATAAGGGATTTGGGTGTGTAAGTTCGAAGATTGACGATATGTTCACTTAAAAGCACAGACCCTATCAGATTTTAAGTTTGGTTCAGATCGTTTACATAAGATTCTTGACACTACCATTTTGTTCAGTGATTCACATGACATTGTACGATCTATCAACCTACTGATCTTTTGAGATACCAAATAAAAGCAATGAGTCAATTTACCCTCATTGCCGATGATTCATTTTTTTAAACCGAACAGTTCTTCGACTCTATCGAATGCTTCTTTCATCTTCTCTACACTGACTGTGCATGCGATGCGAATAAACCCTTCACCGCTTTCTCCGAAGGCCGTACCGGTCAAAACAACGATCTTTGTTTTCGCAAGTAAATACTTGGAAAACTCAGATGAAGACATGCCGGTTGCTTTTATATTCATAAAAAGATAAATACCGCCTCTGGGTTCAAGCACACTCAATCCTTGAATGGCATTGATACGTTTGAAACCATAATGCATTCTTTTCTCAAAACCGTGAATGATCGCCGGTTGAACAGCCGAGCGATTCCGAATCGCATGGATCGCAGCCCGCTGAGAGATCGACGGTGCTGAAAAGCAGATGGACTCATTGATCCTGACCATACACTTGATAACATAATCAGGTGCGATCGCAAATCCGATACGCCAACCGGTCATCGCATATCCTTTCGAGAAACTGGCCAAAAGAATACTTCGTTCTTTCATACCATCGATTTCCAGAATGGAAATGTGTTTTGATTTGAATGAGATCGCATCATAAACTTCATCCGATAGTACGATCAAATCATGTTCAATGGCCACATCAGCCAATCCCTGCAAGGTTGAACGACTGTAACACGCACCGGTCGGATTATTGGGTGAGTTGATAAGTATGGCCCGTGTCTTAGGTGTGATCAGTGTTTTCAATGTATCAATGTTGATGATAAACGCTTCTTCTTCATACGTTTGAAGCGGTACTAATTTACCGCCGGCCATTTCGATCTCATCTTTATACGGAGAGAAATAGGGCTCGGGAACGATGACTTCATCTCCTTCATTCAGACATGCCTGAAAAGCAATAAATAAGGCATGACATGCGCCGACAGTGACCATGATCTCTTTTTTATCGATCGTTAATCCGTATTCTTCCTTGTAAAAACCGATAATTTCTTTGTTTAGTTCGGGATCGCCGGACGGTAATGTATATTTGGTATGTCCCTTTTCGGCATCACTGAAAGCTTCATCGATAATGATCTTGTTGGTGATGAAATCAGGATCTCCGATACTGAGGTTAATAACGTCTTTGTCGCCGATCATGGCGGCAACAGACGATAATGCGTTGGATGAATCGATCAGATTTTTATCTGCCAAAAATTTGTTTTTCATGCGGGTACCTTGATGATTTCTTTTTTTACTGCACAAACTATCCAGTCGAATCGTTTAAACAAGCACCGGCAGTGTGTTGGCACCTGTCGGCATCAAATAGATCAATTTCGCATCGGCGATCGTTTCAGGATTCAATGCCAATGCTTCGTCAAGTGTTTTAACGATACTAATGTTGATTCGGCTGAGTGAGTCACTCGGCATGGCAGAAACCAAGATCAAGTTGAAGTTGACGGCCATTTCACAGAAAACAAACGACATGAATTTTGCGATAGAATAGTCTTTGCGTATCGCTGATTCGCGTTCTTCGTTAGTTGCATAGTCGAAAAAGATCTGCTCCATATCATCATGGCCGAGACCTTCGATACATTCCGCCAGCAAGATGATCGTGCCGCCTTTTAAAGCAGCTTCCACAGCATTGCTGAGACCTTTGGAGGCTTGATAAAGATTGATGTCTTTCGGATAACCACCGCAAGATACGATGACCACATCCGCTTTTTCACGAATGGCAGAACTGTCGATCGTTTTTAAGATCTCACATCCTTTACGATGGGCAGTGATGTAGTTACCTGCAACAGCCGCTGTATACGTTCCGTTCTCATCACAAAGTACGTTAAACAGAAATGACGGATTGACAAACGCTGCCGCTTCACTCATGTCATCATTGAAAGGATTTCCTTCCATGACAGCTGCTTTGACCAGATGGTTACTTCCCGGACCGTTGGGATTCAGTGACAATGCATGATTATGCATGACGGTCGAATAAGCGCTGATTCCGGGCATAATGGATTTTCGTCCGCCACCGAAACCGGCCAGTTCGTGAAACACGATACCACCGGTGATAATGATGTGGTCACACTCCAACGCTGTCTTATTGACGAACACTTCTGTTCCAAACGAAGTAGTTCCGACATACGTCAGATTACTGTCGTCATAACAGTCATGATCGGTGATCGCAAACCTTTGATACAACGCATCACCCAATAGTAGTTTGTGTTCGGCGATCGTCTGTTTACGATGAGTTCCGAGGGCACTGATAAAACGAATTTGACTGTTTTGAACACCGGCCAATGTTAATTCGTTGATAACATACGGAAGGTAAACAGACGGATTCTGCCATAAGCGCGTTACATCCGGAACTATGATGCAGATCTCGTCACTTGGTTTAACGATCTCATTGAGTCTGGGTGAATCGATCGGATTCTCAATCGCCTGTTGTAATAATTCTGCCTGTGACAGTTTTCCAACATTTTCCTGACTTTTGATAATTTTGATATTCGTAGGTTCAACATTCATTGAGAATGATTGTTGACCGTATTTCAGTTCGATTTGTGTCATAATTTCCTCCGTTTTTTGAATATTAGTCTCATTATAATCTTTACCCACAGTCAAGTCAACGAAATCAGCAAGACTCCGTCGATTGAGGAATTTTGACTATCAAACTGTTCCATGAAAAAGCACAATCTTGCGTTAGATTGTGCTTACTCGACTGTTGTTTGATCTAAGAACGCATCGACGGTGAAATCGAATCTGTGATTCTTCTGAACAGCGATCTGCGTTTAACGACCGGTGCATCAACGATACCGATACGCTTATACGGATACACTGTTTCACGATTCTGAACCGTGATGATATCTTGGTTTATGATGATACCGTCGCGGAAATCGACAGCGGCATCAAGGATCTCATTGGGATTTTGTTCAATAACATCTTTCAGAAAAGGTAGAACACTCTTTGAAATTTCCCATGACGCACTGTCCCAAAGCAATGTCGGAGTATGATCGACTGAATAATAAGTGATCTTGCCGACTTTGAATAATGGGTGTTCGAAGCTGGTCGGATGAGCAAAACTGAATCCCATTCTGTCATCACAACTGATATCGACGACCAAACATTCATTCTCGAATTTCTCAACATCGGTATCCGTCACGAAGATCGACGGATTGTTTTGGTCCTGCAGAACACCGTTGACGATGATATCGGATTGGGCCAATTCTTCGATCAGCGAAATTTCTTCACCCTGTTCGTTGACGGTCATGAATCGATTATCATCACCTCGTGTCAATTGGCGATAAGTAACGCCCGGTAAGCGATCGGCCACTAGATGAGACGGACGTCTTGTATATACTATGATATCCTCGAAGCCGTGTCCTTTCAGGGCATAGATCGATCCGCGACTGACGGAACCCAAACTCAAAATACTGACTCTTTTATCAGCCCCGAAGTTACCGTCGATACCGCGTAATTGCAAAGCATGTTGAACTCCGCAATAACCGGCCATCTCGTTATTCTTCTGAAAAATGTGAGTACGACCGCGTGTTGAATTATAATGCATATTTTCCCAAGCAATCAAGGTAAGTTTCTTATCAATGGCGATCTGCGCCACATCTTCCTGCATAACACTGTGGACCCATCCCCAAACTAAGGATCCGTCTTTCATTTCTTTGAAATCTTCAATGACCGGTTTCGTGATCAGGAACGCATTGAAATTCTTGTATAGGTATTTACGTTCTCTCGGTTGGTTGCCAGTCAAAGAAGTGATTCTGTCATCATTCATCCCGAAATCCACTCCATAGCCCTTTTCAAAAACCAATTGGCTGCGGATTTCCTCCGGAATCAAACTGATCTGACTAGGATGGATCGCCACCCTCTTCTCATTTTCTTTTCTTGACGTTCCTATTACTGCGATTTTCATAAATTCTCCTTTTTTTTGAATCGATTCTGAATGTAAACAAAAACACCGAGAAACGACAACTTTCCGTTTAACCATATTTTTGAACTGATGTTGATTCGAAATCCAACATCGAACAGTTTTTATTATCACTTCTGCCAACTTTTTAAAGATGAAAAGGTTGTCAGTGCAATCATATCTTATTTCACAAGCAATAGCAAACCTATCAACTGCCGTTTCATTGTTCCTTATCTGACCATGAAGATGTAATTATTGATGATAACGCCGAAGAGGCCCATCACGGTTCCCAACATCGCTCCGCCGATCACGTCACGCGGATAATGCATACCGACATAGATACGTGTAATGCCTACAAGCGAAGCGACCGTATAAAAGAGAATTCCTAAATAAAGACCCTGCGGTTGATAACTAATTAATACGGTCGCTATAAAAAAAGCCTGACTTGTATGTCCGCTCGGAAATGATTGCCCGCTGGCGCGCGAACCGACGATACGAATGTTTTTTAATTTGATATAAGGCCGCGTACGGTGGATCATCGTCTTCATAAGCTGGACCACGAGACCGAGTATCATCGTTCCTAAAATCAATTCATAGGAAACGATATGATTCCCACTCACATATAGAAGAGCAGATACGAACATTGCAAAGATGAAATTTCCGATTTGTGTAACGGCCAGCATGAGCGTATCCAATCTCGGACCGCGTTTCCCATGCATATTTAAATACATGAAAACCAATACATCGAATTGCTGACCGACGGACCAAATCAGCGACAGTGCCACAAATGAGAATACAGCAAGCAGGACAATCATTATTTTCTGTGCTTTGATGCTATCCCAAAAATAAAGCCAGACATAGGTCGGTACCGTCGGAACAAACAGTACCAACATAACAATCAAAGCCAGTATCCAATAGATTCTGTGGATATGGCTTACCCTGTCGATAATCTTTTCCCAGAAACTGTCGATCTCGAGCTCTGGTATTTTTACCTCTTTAACTTCATTGGTCTCATTTTTCACGGATTTATTCACCTTTAGCTGATGCATCTCTTACCACAGGATCTCCGATGATCACATTCAACGCCAGTTTTTTAACTTCAATATGTACTGAACCATCACCCAATTTGATTCCGTCTACCATAACAGGCATCGGCGGATCGGTTTCGATCGCTATCTTCTTCACATGAAAGTGTTGAATTCGGGGATCTTCCTCAACATTGGTGCCGGTTCCCTTGATCACATAACCGATAATATCCAATTTAGTTAGATTGGAAAAAAACATCACATCTAATAAGCCATCCCTATACGAACCCAATTCTCCGATCTGATAATGACGGCCGACATAGGGCATATTCGTGATGAGCACAACATGGCCCAGCTTCTGAACTTCTTTGTTGTTATCAAGCGTAAAATGGATCATTGACGGTTGCGTAGTTATGAAGGTCGACAAAAAATCGCCGATCTTCCCGATATTCCCATGTTGAATATCATCTCCCGATGCATAGAGCGTCGAAAACAATCCGACCGAACATACTTCGATAAAAGGTATCGAAGTTGTACCGCAGGTCGCAATACCGATATCGATCTTATTTCGTTTGCCTTTACGGAGCAAACTGATCGCCGTCGGAATATCGGTGGGAATTCCTAAACTCAGCGCTACATTATTGGCGGTCCCGCCGGGTATGATTCCAAGAACTGTTTGCGTTCCAACCATTTCACGGGCAACCGATTCGATAGTACCGTCTCCACCGCATACAACAATCAATTTGATTCCTTGTTCAATTGAATCTTTAATAACCTTCGAAAGATCACAGCCGGCTTCGATCAAAAATGTCTCTGGAACCAATCCCCACACCTGCATTTCTTTGATGATGTTCATTAGTTGAATCGGTGATTCATCATTCGCTCCGGCAATCGGATTAAAGATGAGTTTGACACGTATCGGTTTACGTTTTCTGTTTGATTTTTCCATACTCCGCTCCTTGTTTCGAAATTCTTCAATTTAACTGCTATTTCCGATAAAGTTCAACACTTCTCGACATTATCTCAGGTGATTAATGGTGGTGGACAAGACCGATGATTGCGGTGCGAATCAAACAGCGCTTATTTCGAATCCATCGCTTTACGCTCACGCATGATGGTGATCAGTTTGACAATTCCCCATGCAATAATAGCGTAAACGACCATGGCAATGATCGTTCCCGGCTCTAAAACCGCTTTGGTTTCAAGACCATCGGTGACCGCCGCGCTAAAAATAAAAGCGAAAGGAGCAACAAGTACCTTGGTTAATGAATAAATGAATGAAATGAACCCGCCGCTTGCGTTAGCACCTAATAATCTGAATAAGAGCCGAGCGCCAAGCAAAACTTCGATGACACCCAATACATAGTAGATGACTCTTCTGACAGTAAAGTTTTCTTCTGATTTGGTTACTATTAATTCTTCATTCATATTCATATCCTCCTTGATCATTTCTGATCGTCTTAATAAAATGGGTAAACTCAAATCAATGACTACAAAATGTATGTCTGTTTAACTTGCGAATGAAATTGTATGAGTAAAAGCAATTTCTTTAAATTTCGCTGAATCTTTTCATTGTTTTTCCTGTCGCAATCACTGAATCGCTAACAGCTCATAGTCTCATTACGTGTTTATTATACCATTTTTCACTTCAAATTGACAGAACGGTCACCTGAGCCTCCGGTTGGTACTCAATCAGATACCCGGATAATACCTAGTTCGCGGTGAATTTCGAAATAAATAGATTCGGTTGATGGGTGATCATTAAAATTGAAAGTGGTCGCGATATATAGGTATTGACAACTCGTGATATAATACATAGGCTATAAATGACAAATCAACTACAAGAAAGAATGAAGACAATACAATGAAAAAAAGCGCATTTTCTAAATTTGGATTACAAGATGAGATACTGAAAGCCATCGAACTGTTGAATTATAAACAACCTACCAATGTTCAATCGGTTTTGATCGAAGCAATGATGGAGAAAAACGATGTTGTCATCCAATCACAGACCGGCAGTGGTAAAACAGCCGCTTATGCCATCCCTGTCATTCAGATGCTGGATTGGGAAGAAAACAAACCTCAGGCACTTGTCTTGGCTCCGACACGTGAATTAGCCATGCAGATTAAAGAGGATGTTTTCAATATCGGACGATTCAAGCGTGTCAAGGTTGCACTTCTGATCGGTAAAACACCTTACAGTGTTCAGGTCAGTGAGTTGAAACAGAAAACACATGTCGTCGTCGGTACACCGGGACGCATCTTGGAGCACATTGAAGACGGAACGCTGGATCTGTCCGGCATTCGTTTCTTGATCATCGATGAAGCAGACGAGATGCTGAACCTGGGATTTATCCCAACGATGGATCAGATTTTGAAAAGTGTGCCTAAGAAGCGTCAAACCGTTTTAGCTTCCGCCACGATTCCGCCGGCGATCGATAAGATGATCAAATCCTACAGTCGTGATCCGCAGATGATTCGAATCGAAGATGAGAATAAAGTCTCCGATCGGATTGAACAATATAAAATGGATGTTGTCGCAACGGATAAACTTCGTTCGCTTAAAGAAGTCATTACGATGGAAAATCCGGACAGTTGCATCATCTTTGCGAATCAAAAAGCAACGGTGGATGACATCTGTTGGGAATTGACTGACTTACATTATCCTGTTTATAAATTGCACGGAGGACTGGAACAAGTCGACCGAACAACCGTCATCAATGATTTCAAGCGCGGTGCCTTCCGTTACTTAGTAGCAACCGATGTGGCTGCCCGCGGATTGGATATTGACGGAGTTTCACTGATCATCAATTACGATCCACCGCTGGAGAGTGAAATGTATGTCCATCGGATCGGTCGTACCGGACGCTTTGACAAGTTGGGAAAAGCAATCACTTTTGTGAATCGTAATCAAGGTAAGTATATCAATAACATCGAGAACTTCATTGAACAGAGTTTGTTGGTCTATGAACAACCGACAACAGCGATGCTGAATGCAGCCAAACCTGAATTTGCTTATAAGAAAGCGACACTGACACCGGTGAAAGCTAAAAAAGGTTCTGCCCTTAATGCCGGAATCATGCAACTTCAAATCAGAGCCGGTAAACAAGCGAAGATCCGTGCCGTTGATATCGTCGGTTCACTTTGCGGACTGAGCGGTATGAGTGCGCAGGATATCGGTGTCATTCAAATCGGTGAATTATTTACCGATGTTGAAATTCTGAATCATAAAGGTGCCCAGGTATTGGATCAATTGCAAACGACTCCGATCAAAGGAAAATTAAGAAGAGTCATCAAAGTTCAATCTAAATAAAGTTGATTCACTAACAACAAAGGGTGTCATTCGAAGGTAATTTCGGATGACACCCTTTTATCGGATGCGAGATAACTTTTATAAAATCTATTTAACCCGTAAATTATCGATATTATGAGCCGATTCGGGTGAATCATCACTGATGATCAAGTCAAATTCATCACTCGAAGCAAAATAACAAAATCCGCGTTGCATAAATTTACTTGAATCTACCAGAAGTACCTTCTTCACCGAATTATGCATGGCAGCTTGCTTACAGGCAGCTGTTTCAATGGAGACCGTATAGATCTCTTTCGTGATCGGATCAATACCTGCAGCTCCGATAAAAGCAAGATCGTAGCGGAATTTACCGGTATCGGTCGTTGTGTCGGAACCCATGACCATTTCATAATACGGATCATACGTACCGCCTAAAAACTGAATCGAACCGACGATCGGTTTCAGATTCTTCATCAGCATCATGTTCGGTGTCACGATCTGAATATGTTTATCGCGCAGATGCGGTAACAAAAAGATCAACGTAGATCCTCCGTCGATAAAAATACAATCACCGTCTTTGATCAACGATGCGGCGATCTGCGCGATTTTCTGCTTCTGTTCGATATTGATCAAACTCTTCTCATTCACATTCTTGTCAGTGAACTGCGTCAATGTGTGCAGAACACTGTCGAGTACCGCTCCACCGTGCTGACGTGTCAATCGACCTTGCTTTTGCAACTCATCAAGATCGCGGCGAACAGTCGCTTCCGAGATGGTAAGTTCTTGCGAAAGTTGGCGAATCGTTACAGCCGGATGTTCATTCAGTCGGTTGATGATATAAATCAGTCTTTCGCTAGCCAGCATAGTGTTATCTCCTCGGATCGAAATCGATCCATCTAAATTTTTTCACGCACGTTCAATAATTGTTGGTAATACGCGAAGATCCCTGAGCCGATGCCGCCGTAATCTTTTAATTCTGCCCAATTGATCAAAAGTGAATGAATGGCGGGAAAGAACTGCATCACCGAGAAATTCCCCGAACAGATCAGATCTAAGTCAAGGTCACCTTCCGGAGCATTGATCCCAATCCACAATACAGCTTGATTACGCGCTTTGATGGCTTGATAAACTTTCTTTGAATAGTCCAATGTACTTTCATCGACCAGCAAAACGATCAGATTCGTCTTCGGATTGGCTGCACATACTCCGTGCAGAAACTCTTCGGTATCCATCGCCAGTGAGTATCGGTTTTGAACTTCGATCGATTTGACCGACATTTCACTCGCAGTTTCGCATAAAGTTCCGCTGCCCAATACCGTTAATGTGAAGCATGATTCCAAACGTTCGACATTCTTTTTCGTCCACCGTTCGGCAACACTTACATAATCATCATATCGACTGTTCAACTCAATCAACTGTTTCAGTAATTCTTTACTATCAGATTTCACTATCAAATGATTGGTTAATGCGATCCCGATCAAAACGATCCACAGTCCATATAACAGACCGACGACACCGGTCACTTTATAATCCACATCTTCAACACATTCATCTAAAATAACAGGAATGTCTGCCAGTTTGGCACAAGGTGATTCGACGGTAGCCGTGAGCGAAATGCTTTTGGCGTGATGAACTTTTGCGAGGCGCAGACTTTCCACGACTTCATGACTGGTTCCGGTTTGGGACAGCACGATCACGATATCTTCCGGATGCAGAACCGAAAACGTGATATGCGTAAATTGATACGGCGTAACACAGATCGGACTGCGGTCAAACAATTCCATGGCCAGATAGGATGCGATCCTGGCCCCCTCACCCGAAGAACCGTTCCCTATCAGATAGATCATTGTCGTCGGTAGAATCTCCACATCAGCTACTTGATCAAACAATGAATCAACTCGATTTAAGATGTGTTCGATACTCGCTTTTGTGGTAGAGAGATAAAATCTCATGCGTTGGATTTCATGTTTCATAGTATTTCTCCTTATTGTTGTATAGAAAATCAAACCTCCCGACAAATAGACAGACGGAAGGTTTGATAACGTAGTTAACTAATACAGTCGGGTATATTTTTTGAATAGTTCGACATTCTTCTGGAAACCGCCGTCCACGTTGGCACTGCAGAAAACCGGAACTTCGATTCCTTTTTCACTCAAAACTTCAGCTACTTTTACGGAGATGGCTTGTGCGATCACCGAATTGGCGATCGAGGAAGTAGGTGCCATTGTTTCATCGACTCCTGCTACATGATAGGCTGCATCACCCAATCCGCCGCAGTTATCGATCACGATATCAGCGATGTCTTTCAACAGTTTTCCCGATGAATGACGAGATGTACTTTGCGAAGAATGAGTCAGATTGGTAACAGCTACCACTGTGCATCCTTTTTCTTTGGCTAATAGTGCCATTTCGACTGTATAGGCATTGCGGCCCGAATTGGATGCGATCAGCAGAACATCACCCTTCTCACAACCGTACAGTTCAAACAATATTCCGGCATAACCGGGTAATCTTTCAAGATAGGTACTCTTCGTCGGATGTTCAACCAATGTTAATTCCGAAGTAAGCATCGGGACAATAAATGCCAGCCCACCGGCTCTGCCGTAAAGTTCTTCCGCAAACGTGTGCGAGTGACCGCTGCCAGTCGCAAACACCTTATGACCATTCGTAAACGCATCGGCGACGGCTTTACCTGCTGCATCGATCGTGGCTTGTTGGGTGGCTTCGATTTTCTTCAAAACTTCCCAAGTATACGTGAAAAAAGCATTTGACATAATTTCATCCTCCATTGACGGCGCTTTGATCGGCGTCTTTTATCACCTTAAGTTTATCAGATTGAACTTGTAAATACAAGTTCGCCGACATTGTTATTTTGTACGCCACTCCACTTTACCGTCGGACAGAAAACAACGGATCGGGAAACCGCTCTCGTCTATACTGGCATAATTATGGCCGGATTTTACGTTCCAGATCGCTGCGACTTTTAACTCCTCAGTCAGCGATGTATTGATCAATCGATGCGCATATTTCCCGTTGATATAATGGACAGAACCCGGAAAGATCGGCTCGGCAAAGACTTCACTCGCGCCGTCCCACATCAGTAAAAAGCCTTGGCCGCTGAGTCCTTGGTAGTATTCGTCATAGCGTGTATCCAAATGAAAGTGGCCGCGCGTCATACTGAATTCCCCATTTACAGTGTAAGGTTTGAGATAAGTGACTCCGAACTGCATGGAACCGATTTGCGGGTTTTCTTTTTGCGTACATTGCGACGCAACTTCATACGCCAGTAACTCTTCTGTTTCGATCGGCATCGGTGATGCATAGCATTGTTTCAGTTGACCTGCTTTTTTCGCATAGGTTTCCATCGGAGTTGTTTTAAGACTGAAATTCTCTTCTTTAAGCAATTGTCCCGGATTTCTGATTTCCATTATTGATTTCCGCCTTTCTTTTGCGTACCGCGCACATATGCCCGCAGTAGACCCGTTTCTGTCCCGGTGGATTCACTCGGTGTAATCACGTATTCGCCGATAGTGGCCGGTATTATGATGCACTCTGCGTAATAGAAGGTTTGCGGAGCGATCCTTGGATTCGGACGATAATTTCCTTTTTTCATCTTAATTCCTCATTTCATCAATATCGCAGTCCTGCTTGTTTATATCAATCGATTCCAAAGAAAGAAACTTACTGATCATTTCGATTCTCTGTAACTGGCTGAAAGAATATCCATTTTCCCTTCGATTCCAATTGATCCGAAGTGATCCGGAACTAATACAGTCGATCCGGCTTTTACGCTGTGATCACCGATCTTGCCTTCACCTGAAAGAACGGTCATAAACATAAAACGATCATAGTCATAGGTACCGTGGGTCTCTGTTTCAAGACGGTGCAGACTGAACAAGTAAGGCTCATCAAAATACTCGGTAATATGTATACCGTTTTTTACTATCGATTGCGGACGTACCGGTCCTTGCGCAATATGCGGAACGGTGATCACATCAATGCTTTTCGCTTGATGAAGATCACGGTGAAGTCCGGTCTTCTTATCGACTCGTCCGTAATCATAGACACGGTAGGTCAAATCGGCACTGCGCGAGATTTCGTAACATAATACATCTTTACCGACGGCATGCATACTTCCATACGGCACATACAGAAACTCGCCGGGTATCGCATCCACATATGTCAATAATTCATCCCATTCGCCATTATGGATCCGATCTGCCAGTTCTGTACGGGTTTTAGCTGTATGACCGAACTGGATCTTACCGTCACGCGGCGCATCGATCACGAACCAAGCTTCGGGTTTCCCTTGCGAATCATCATGTTTTTTCGCATACTCATCGCCCGGATGAACTTGAACCGACAGTTTATCGATCGGATCGATGATCGTGACACGGATCGGAAACTCCGGATTTGTACAATTAAACCAGTCAGGTAATTTCTCATAGGCTTCCGAAATCGACATTCCGATCTCTGTTAATCGGCAGTCACCGCTCTTTTTCAAAGCACCGACACACCACATCTCTCCCACCGGATCAATCTCCGTAACTCCGTTGAACTGTGATCTGATGCGGGTACCGCCCCAGATACGTTCACAGAATGTAGGTTCAACCGTAACGATTTGTTTTTTCATAAGTCCTCCTGCATTGATTCTATGATACCTTTTTTGAACTCGCTGTTCAATAGATATTGATCGTTTATGATAGATTTTGATAAATTATGTCACAATCAAATCCATAAAAAAATAAGCGTTTCCGCTTATTTTCCTTTAACATTTCCATCATAGTAAGCTTTTCCGGCGATCAACGGATTTTCTTTTGTATCAAACATCTCCTGAATCGTCACTAACTGATATCCTTGTTTGATCAATTCAGGCACCAGTACCTCGATTGCGTCAGCTGATGTTGAATAGATATCATGCATGACGATGATATCACCGTCATCCAAATTACTCAGAACAGCCTTGACGATCGCATCTTTGTTTCTGCTTTCCCAATCTTTTGAGTCCACATTCCAAAGAATCATCGGATATCCGATATTTTGCCGTACCGAATCATTCATGCTTCCGTTCGGCGGACGTACGACAGTTGCTGTCGTATTGACGATTTGTTTCATCAACGCATTGGTCGAATCGATCTGGTCCATCATTTCGGCAGTTGTGATCTTCGTATAGATTTTATGATTGAACGAATGATTACCGATCTGATTATCATTATTGATGATCATCTCCATCTTCGAACTGTTCTGTTCCATCCGATAACCAAGTTCAAAGAAAGTAGCTACCGCATTGTTGGCCTTTAATATTTCGACGATACGTTGTGTATTCGGTGTATTCGGACCGTCATCAAACGTAAGCGCGATCATCTTTTTTGTCGGATCGGCAGCTCGCTCCAAGTAGATCGTCTCTTCAAGCTTCATCGGATCTTTCTTAACAAATGAAAGTTTGGCAGTCAAGTAAAAATTCAAATCATTCATCGCAATCGTTGCTTTGGTTGAATTGAGTTCACCCTGGTTGAAATAGACGACCAGATTCGTACCTTCAAACGAGAAATTTTCATAACAAGTCAACGTCGGAGCTGTTGTCCGCAATACCGCCGTCTTGCGTTTCAGATCGGCAGTGATCTCTGCAGTCTGCAGTTGCTTACGCGTCTCAGCAGCGATCTTACGCAGATAATTCCCGGTAAAAACTTCAGCAAGCGTGATCCTGGTTTCGTTGGTCAGATCATATACAAGGGTTTTGATTTGTTTCGTGGATTCTCCCAACTGATCTTTCGTGATCAGTGTGAACACAAAACTCGCATAATGTTTATCGATCACATACGAACTGAAATCGATCAGCACTTCACTCGCTGAGGTCTTGTTGTTTTTATCTTTCAACAGTTCAACCGATGTCTGACGCGTTTCAGCGATCGTCTCCGCAATCATTTTTTTAATGTCGGTATTGATTTTTTTATAGGAAGTAGACGGATAATAAGCTGCAATCAGCCAATTCTGACTGCGATCGACTTGCAATTTTGTTTTACCTACTTCCTTATTTACGGTGATTGCTTTTCGCATATAGACCGGCAGCGAATTATTGACACTGAAAAGATTATAGAATGTAACTCCGCCAAACCCCAGCACTCCCACGACCAAGGCAACTACGATCATGCGACTGATAAATGACGGTTTAATCTTAAACCTCTTAGACATTTACGGTTCCCCCTTTTAAAGAACTATTCGATCAATAACGCCAGGACTTTTTGTGCAGTCTGATTTAAATGTCCTTCACGTGCATCTTTAACACCCAAACCTGTATAAACCTCACCCATTTTAACACCGGTCGAGCCTAATAAATCGAAATACTTATCGATCAGCGGTCCGCAAAGATCAGGATGTTGTAAAGGTCCGAACGGATTCGCAAAATACGTCAATGATAAGCCGCTCTCTTCGGTTGTCTGCATCGCCATGCGTTTTCCTTCAACGAATACCTGTTTGATCTCAGTCGGATCGTTTTCGATTCGAACGCCAATCTTATCTTCGTAATTGTTGGCATATAAGAAGAAATCAACTTTATGACTGGAAACGACCTGTGCATAGGTCGTTATTGGAATTACGACACGCGCATTGACGGATTCCGGGTTCATGAAAATCGAACGGTCCATCGTTTTGTATGGGCTGCCTTTATCGAGATCGTCCAAGCGGATGAAAGCACCGATTTCGGTACCTTGTGCTTTGACAAGACCTTTTTCTTCGTGCAGTGAACCCATGTCATCAAAAATAACATCCATCGAAACGATCTCATCCATACCTAACATCTGAAGGGCTTCGATGGTCTCTGATTTACCGGCACCCGAATCGCCCATAAAGACGACACCTTTACTGCGGCCGTCTTTGAGGTGGATGTTGACCATCGATCCATGGATCGGTAACCAACCTTTTGCCATCATAGCAACGTTATGTAAGGTCAATGCCATTTTCTTCATATAACCGAAATATTCGATCTTGGTCGCATAAGCTACTTTCCCGACCCAGATTCCGTTCTTTTTATCATGGTAATAGGTCGTCTCGCCGCTGCCGTCATTGACACCGAACAAAACGATACAATCAGGTTTACGTTTTGTGACTTCACTTTCGGAGGCTAATTCAAATAGGTTGGCAAGCGCGATTCCCGAAAAGGTAAAATCGCGGTGAAAATAAATGTAGGTAAGCAAACTTCCGACTTTCGCCGGATAACAAAACCATTCATCCTTATTGGGTTCGAAACCGTTCATCGGATTGACGCCGATCGGTTGGAAAGTACCCGAACGTTTGGTCGAACGCGGATGTAAAAGTAGCGGTGTTCTGATCAGCATCGAATCCACAAATGCGATGCCTTTCAATAACTCATACCCTTCCGGCATGGCCCAACGGACATCACGGAGGACCATACTGGCATTGGTACCTGCCTGTAATTGACGGTAAATACGGTTTTTGCGGCCTTGAACCTTCTCTTGCGCACCGCGATAAACTGAGAGTACCAGTTGATTGAATTTCGTATCGGCTTCCATGAAATTAGCTAATTGCAGACTGCTGGTCGAACCGGTCTTGATGATCGAACAACGTTGCAGATTACGCCAATAAGTATAGCCCTCTTCAATCAGTTTCAGTAATTTGTCCGGTTCACTCAAAAACGGATGATCGATCTCGTCAATCTCCAAGACCATCAGTATTTTCAACAGTCGAATGATGTCTTTAATGGCGACATTCGCATCACGACCGCGGAAGGCCCAGTTATATAGTTCTATATCAAGCGTTTTCAGTTGATCAAAGTAAACTTGCAGAACCATACGGAAGTTCTCGCTTGAAAGTAATTCGTCGGTTGTTTGATAATAAGCTGCCGTAAAATTGACCAATGCTGTATCGTCATGAATATAGAGTGCTTCTTTCATATGTCAATATATCCTCCTTATCAACGTTCGTATTATAGCATTAATTTCTCATTTCAGTCCACATTCAAGTGCAACATTTAAAATGTCTCATCAATATAAACGCTTACATCAAAAGATTCAACTCTGCCATCTCAAAACAAGAAAAAACCCGATAGATTTTATCGGGTTACATCGATTTGCGAAGCACACCATTTTTGAAGATCGACTCTGCCTTCTTTCGAAAGTGCAGAGAACAGGATAACGCAATCGGCGCCGTATAATCCTTCCAGTTCTTTTTTAATGGCTAATTTTTTACTATACGTCAGCTTGTCGCATTTAGTTGCGACGATCCGATACGGATAGTTTTTTTCCAAAATGTAGTCGAGCATATCCTGATCATCCGCTGTCAGACCGTGTCTTGAGTCAATGACCAATAAACATGCTTTACACTGTTTTCGAGTATTAAAATAATCTTCCATCAAGATACCATATGACTTTAACTCGGTCTGTGAACGTTGCGCAAAGCCGTATCCAGGAACATCCACCAGCCATAACTGATCGTTGACCTTGAAGAAATTCAAGTAACGCGTCTTGCCCGGGCGTTTACCGACATACGCCATCGCTTTTTTTTCACAGATCGCATTGATGCAACTGGATTTACCTACGTTGCTGCGACCTGAGAGTACGATTTCAATGGCGTCTGATTCGGGAAACTGTTCTTTTTTTACGGCTGTCGTCACCCACACCGACTCATTGAAGTTCGTCATCTACTTGACCAATGCTTCGTTGAGTACCTGATCCATGTTTTCGACCGGTACGAACTTGATATGGTCTTTGACCACTTGCGGAATCTCATCCATATCTTTCATATTCAGTTTAGGGATCAGAATCTTGTTGATTCCGACACGATGAGCTGCCAATGATTTTTCTTTCAATCCACCGATCGGTAAGACATTCCCGCGCAGGGTAACTTCGCCGGTCATCGCTAAGTCGGAATAGACGGCACGATGCGTCAAAGCCGATACGATCGCCGTTGTCAATGTGACGCCGGCACTCGGTCCGTCCTTCGGAACTGCTCCCTCAGGAACATGGATATGAACATCATGCTTTTCGAAGAAGACCGGATCGATATTCAGACGGGCGGCGTTGGATTTCACATAACCAAACGCAATTTCAGCTGATTCTTTCATGACATTGCCTAATTGACCGGTCATGATCAGAATTCCCTTGCCTTCAAACGATGTGACTTCCACCGGAAGCACATCACCGCCGAACGAGGTATAGGCCAAACCGGTTACGACACCGATCTGATTTTCTACTTCCTTGCGGCCGAATTCAAAGATTTCTTTACCTAACCACTCATTGATCACTTTATTGGTGATCTTAATTGATTTCTTGTTGTCTTTTAAAATCGCAAGTACGCTCTTGCGGCACAATGAGGCAACGATGCGTTCCAACTGACGCACACCGGCTTCACGGGTGTAATGACGTACCATATACAGGAGTTCTTCGTCACCGATCTTGAATTGCGCCGGACGAAGTCCGTTCATAGCGACTTGTTTCGGTACCAGATGATTCTGTGCGATGTGCACTTTCTCATCCTCGGTATAGGACGATAGATTGATGATCTCCAAACGATCGCGCAACGCTGCCGGAATGTCTTCCAGGTAGTTGGCAGTCGCGATAAACATTACTTTCGAAAGATCATATTGTTCTTCCATGTAATGATCACTGAAGAAATGGTTTTGTTCGGGATCCAATACTTCCAACATAGCGCTGGACGGATCGCCTTTGTAATCACTGGCCATCTTGTCGATCTCATCGATCAGGAACACCGGATTGATGACGCCGGCTTTCTTCATGCCTTGGATGATACGTCCCGGCATCGAACCCAAATACGTACGGCGATGACCGCGGATTTCCGCTTCATCACGAACACCTCCGAGCGATGCTTTCACAAACGTTCTTCCAAGCGCATTCGCGATCGATTTAGCCAACGAAGTCTTACCGACACCCGGAGGCCCGACTAAACACAAGATCGGTGTATTCAATGATTTTGTCATCGTCTTGACCGCTAAGTATTCCATGATCCTGTCCTTGACCTTATCAAGACCGTAATGATCTCCATCCAGTTTCGCACGGACCTTGTTCAAATCTTCGTTATCTTCTGATTCCTGCCACCAAGGTAGTTTCAACAACCAATCCAGATAAGTGCGAATGACTCCGCTCTCGCCGGAGGCTGTCGGAAGCATCTCAAAACGCGAAATCTCTTCCAATGCTTTGTCTTTGATGTTCTTTGGATAAGGATTAGATTCGACCGTCTTACGAAGATCATCCATATCATCCGTTGAATTCGGAACATCTCCGAGTTCTTCCTTGATCGCACGCAGTTTTTCACGCAGGTAATATTCGCGTTGATTTTCTTCAATACGTTCTTTCACTTTATCGTTGATGCCTTGTTCGATATTGGTCAATTCTTTTTCTTTTTGCAGATTTTGGATGATCAACATCAATCTTTCATTGATATTCAACGTTTCCAAGATCGATTGACGGTCTTCCAGACTCAACGGGAAATACTGCCCGATCTGATCGGATAACTGTTGGGCGGAAACACCCTTGGTCAACTGATTGATGATCTCGGTCGGGAAATTGGAATTGGATGTTGCCACCTGTTCCAAACCCTTCGCAATTCGGCGGATCAACGCCATTTCTTCCATACTGTCTCCGGCAATATCGGCGATCGGTTGTACAGTCGCAAAAAACATCTTATTGTCTTCGGTTAAACGTACAACGGACGCGCGTTCAAGGCCAGTAAATGTTACACGCATGAAGCCTTCTTTTTTCTTGACGGTCTTTATGCGACACAGTGTACCGAATTTAAACAAATCTTCTTCATGCGGTTCATCTACCAGGACGTCTTTTTGACTGACAAGCCATACATGTCCGTTGAAATAGGTGTTCGATTCTTCAATCGCATTAACACTTTTTTCACGGCCGACTTCGATCAATACTTCCTGATTGGGGAACACGATGATGCCCCTCGTGCATATAACGGGGACGCTGATTTCTAATTTCTCATTTCCCATGGTACCCCTCCTTTATAAGGAATAAGACGCTGAGCGTCTTATTGTTTGGCAGATTCGCGGATGATGTTAAATGCTTTGCGTAAGCGTAAGTCATAACCGATCGTATCAACGGAAGCCAGTTCCTTGACTTTGTCTATTTCCATACCATAGGCAGCGGCAATTTCCTGATATTCGTGTTCGATCTCTTCATCCGTAAACCCGATATTTTCTTGTTTGGCGATCTCATCCAACACTAAACGTACTTTGACTTTGTTGGCGGCATCGACTTTCATCTGCTCGCGCAGATCGGATTCTTTTTGACCGGTGATCTGACTGAATTGTTCCATGTTGAAACCCTGTGATTCGATACGGCGATGGAAATCTTCCAACAATGAATCCGTTTCTTCTTCGATCAAGATCTCCGGAATGTCAACTTCACTGGCATCAACAACGAGAGTCAATAATTGGTTATTCGCATCATCTTCTGCTTTCTTGCTCTTTTCGGCAATTAATTCTGTCTCAAACTTACTCTTCAGATCAGCCAGCGTCTCGACGCCTTCTTGATTGGCTTCTTTAGCGAATTCATCATTCACTTCAGGTAATTCGCGCTGTTTGATTTCATTTACTTTAACTTTAAATACAACTGCTTGTCCAGCCAATTGCTCTGCACCGTAATTTTCCGGAAAACTCAGTGAAATTTCTTTCTCTTCGTTGGTTCCCATACCGATTACTTGCTCTTCAAATCCCGGAATAAAACTGTTTGAGCCGATTTCAAGTGCGTAATTTTCGCCTTTTCCGCCTTCAAATGCTTCACCGTCTTTGAATCCTTCGAAATCAATGACAGCTGTATCTTTATCTTCGACATTCCCTGTTTCTTTCAAAACAAGTTCAGCAAACTGTTCGCGTAATTCAGCTACTTTCGCGTCGACTTCTTCGGCACTGACTGTGACTTCTTCTTTTTTAACTTCTAAGCCTTTGTATGTTGCCAATTTAACTTCCGGTTTTACTTGGATCGTAAATGTCATTGTGACTTCTTCTGCCGTTATCGTATCTAATCCCAGCTCAGGACGAGCGATCGGGCTCAGATCGTGTTCTTTTAATCCGGTTATCAAAGCCGCTTGAGCAACTTCATCGACTGCTTCCATCAAGATGTTCTGTTCGCTGACTTGACGTTTAGCCAATCCCTTAGGAGCCTGACCTTTACGGAAACCGTCAACTTCAACGTTCTTAGCCAATTTATCAAAAGCCTTTTCTTGGGCTTGTACCCATACTTCACCGTTAATCGTTACTTTTAGTTCGCCTTTAGATTTTTCTACTACAGTCCATGTTGTTTTCATTGGAACCTCCTGTTTTATAGCAACCCTATTATATCACAATCATTAGCACTGTCAATAATGGAGTGCTAACAGTCGCTAATTAAGGTCTGCGATTTCTTCCTCTTTTATTTTATGCTTTTTAGCAAACTGTTGCCACTGTTTAACATCTGACAACTGCAGAATAATATCCTTGACGATCGCGGCCGCCAAAAGTTCACTCTCATACTCTTCGATACTCTGCGGTAACTTCAATAATGCCGTCTGCTGAAGCAGATCACCGCACAATTTCAACATCGAAGGATCATCGTTTTCCAACCATTCGCACAATTGATGCCAGGTCGCCTGTACCCCTTCGCTTTCGCCCGGAGCTTCCAACGTGGCCGGAATAAACGTGAACGTCGTACCGTCATACGTAAAACTGACTTCTGTGCGAAGTTGCTGACCAATGCATAATTCAGTCAACAGCGACAACAAAAGTCGATCATCCAGTACCGCAAACGCTGTGTTCACCACATCCATGTAATCTCGCATGTTAAGACGGCTGAGTGTATCCAATGCTTTCAATTGAAGATTTTGATCGGAATTCAGCCACGATTTCAACGTTTCAGGATCTGTTTCCAGTAAGATCGCCTGTTTGGATCTAAGTTCGGAACTGACTTCACGATACAGATTCTCTAACGTCGATTGATAGGCCGACGGAATATACGGCATACGCAATTCTTCTTCCAGTAACGTCTTCACTTGCGTGAAATTCTGTTCTTCATTCAATTGTTTCAGTTTTTGAAGCAATTCTTCATAATAATTAGTTGCCATGGTACATCCTCTCGCCCTACTATTATGCCACAATTTTGTGAACTTTTAGTCGCAGATGATGAGTTTTTCGTGAAATGAACCCATGATCGGACAGTTATCCTGACTTTCGGCACTGATTCATTTCGTTGACAGCGATGTTTGACAAAAAAATAAAAGCAACACTGAATCGTCAGTGCTGCTTTTAAACTTATTTCGTCGTTCGAAAGACGATTTCATCCCCAGTAAAATGGTGGACGCTGAGGGGCTCGAACCCCCGACCCTCTACACGTGAAGCAGATGCTCTCCCAGCTGAGCTAAGCGTCCAATAAGATAAGTTTATGTTAGCACACGCAACTGTATGTGACAAGTTGTTTTGAACACAGTCTTGAAGAATCGCGAATTTCGATGAAAATCTCCGAAATCAACTGAAATACGTTGGTTTCGGAGATTATAATTATTTACCTTATGCTGTCTTCAGTCCCATTTCTTACCGAGAACTTTTTCAACAAATACCCGTGTAACGGCCGGATCGAACTGTTTTCCGGAACATCGTTTGATATCTTCCACGGCTTCATCTTCGCTGAATTCCATACGATAATAACGATCGGACGTTAACGTATCATAGGTATCCGCTACCGCAATGATTCTTGCTTGCAACGATATCTCTTCACCTTTAAGTCCCTTGGGATATCCTTTACCGTCCCATGTTTCTTGATGTTGCAACACGTAATTGGCGATTTCGGAAAATTCATCAACTGAACTTAAAATCCGATATGCGATCTCCGGATGCTTTTTGAATTCGATCCACTCGGCCGGCGTCAACTGACTTGAATTGTTTAGAATATCTTTGCTGATCCCGATTTTTCCGATATTATGCATGAGTCCGGCGATTTTTACTTGATCGACAATGTTTTTTTCCAGATCCATATTGATCGCGATCGCTTCACATAAACTGCTGACCGACTGCGAGCGGAGTCTTTCACGATCATCCTTTTCGAATAGTGTATTCATGATCAGATTGATCGTTTGATTTCTCATACTTGAACTTTCATGCAGTTTGTTTCGGAACAAGAAATTTTCTGTTTCGGTAAGTACTTTTTGGATATTTTCAAACTTACTTACTTTCGTTTCACATCCGAATGAGACTGAAACGCCGATCGTTCCGACTTTTTCTTTCAATAACTGCGATTTAATGTTGCTGATGATCTTATCGGCTTCGGCGTTCGTCGTTTTCGGCATGATCATGACAAAATCGCCGCCGCCGAGACGGGCAGCAATATCATTCGGTCGAATCTTTTTTTTGATTACTTTAGCCACTCGCTTAACGATTTCATCACCCACCTGATGACCGAACGAGTCATTGATCAATTTCAATCCGTTCACGTCTCCCATAACGATTGAAATAGGTAAGTTAGCCGCTTTATCAAGTTTCAGCAATGTTTCTTCATAATAGCGACGGTTATGTAGACCGGTCAAATTATCGTGATATCCGATGAAGAGTATCTTTTCATTTTGCAACGACAGTTTCTTGTTGGTAACCACGAGTTCGGCTTCGCGCAGTGCTTTCTCCGACAATTGAAACGCTAATTCATTATTGATTAGAAGTAACTGTGCCGCACGGTTGGCTTTTTCAACGATTTGTCTAGCCAATTCTTTATTGGCAATGATCAGTTCGGAAGCTCGGTCAGCTTTTTCGGCAATTTGATAAGCCAGTTCTTTATTCGCAATGATCAGTTCAGCTGCACGCTTCGCTTTTTCATTATTCTGAAAATCTTTTTCAATATTCGCAAGCAAAAGCTCGGCAGCTCGATCCGCTTTTTCGGCGATCTGATACGCGAGTTCTTTATTCGCAATGATCAGCTCAGTTGCCTGATCTTGCATTTCGGTAAGATCAACTGCCAATTTACTGTTTGCAAGGCGTATTTCATTGGCTCTCTGCTCATTGTGTTGAGTGAGAAAATCAAACGATACTTTATCATATGAGCCTTCATCGTTAAGTGAATAATAGACGGAATCAACTTGTCTTGCTTCATTTGAATTAGTGTTATCGTTCATTGAGACCTCCGATAATCAGGCATTTGCCTATCTTCATAATATTCACAGATAAAAAAAGAGTCGACATGTATCACTCGTCTTTTAAGTTGCATCTGAATTTGATGTCAAGGTATTCCGGACTGTTATCGGAATCAGTGTGTTTACTGTTCTAGTCTCAGTATGTTCCTTACATCATTCAATAGCAATCAATATACTGTATTATTGTTTTTTGATGTGTTGTTTTCAATGTAGACGATCGCTCCGGAAGATGAAAAAAGGCACATTTTCCTTGTGCCTTTAATGTTAATATCCAACGATCTCGATACCGGCTGCCTTACTTTCATTTTCGAAGATCAAGTTGCCTGATTTATCCGTGAGCGTAAATCGTACTTCGCCTGATAGTTCTTCTTTGATTTTGTCTTTCATTTTACCCAAGCGCGGCGCAATCAGTACCCCGGGACTTTTCGAACTACCTTCGATCGTCAAGATCGTTTTTCGATTACTGAAGCTAACGTTGATTCGACCGTTTTTCACTTTCGCTAACTTCATCTTGCTTCCGGTATACGTGGCGAAACGATACTCTGTATGATTAACACTGAGATTGCAGATGAATCCTTTGAACGACATTCTCATAAACGGTATGTGAGCGATCGATAAGAAAAGACTGACCGTCTCATCGGCAAAACTATTGCATTGAAGCCAAATGTATTCTTTCGGAAACGAGATTCCCCAATCTTTTTCAAGATAACCGGTACCCTTATCGAAGTTGATTATTTTATGATCGATCGACAGTGAACCGTTGATCGTATGATGCATACTGATGATTGCGTGGTAGCATTCCATCTTCGGAATATACATGAAGAAACCCATGATCCCGGGAGCGATCCATGTTTTCTTGATTGACGTGAATGAACCCAACTTTAACGAACCTTTTATACTCATGTTTTCGGTTTGCAGATCCACGGTCATTTCTGTTTGTGAAAAGGTGTTATCGCCGATCCGCAGTGAAAAAGGAGTGTTTGTGAAACTGAATTCTTCTAACGGATAACGTATATATCCGGTTCGGATGGGTCGCTCATCACCACTGTTTAGTTCTGCGTAGATATATTGAACGAAGCAGTGCCGATCATTCTCGACCAGGCTGATTCCCGGTATAAAACTGATCACGTGTTTTTTATCATGTGTGATCTGTTTAAAATACCATCCTTCAAAATAGTGTTGATCGGACAGTTTCCCTTGAAATAAGATCGGTTGATTCAGTTTATTCATCGTAGTTCCCTGCATTCGTTTCGTCGTGTTCGTTGTTATTTAATAATAACATATAAATAACCCATTGTTTCTTGTTATGATCCACATATGTGTAGATCGATTGCGCAATCGATTGACATTTTTCTGAAACAACAGTACATTTATAACTAATTACCCCGCTAAAGGAACTGTGACCGCATGAAAAAAGAAAAATACTTGTTGGCGATCATTATGATCGGTTTCGGAAGCATCGGACTGTTTGTTAAGAGTGTTCCTTTTACTTCCGGTCAGATCGCATTGGCACGCGGAGCGATCGGAAGTTTATTTATTTTTCTATATACCTTGATCAGTAAACAAAAATTATCATGGTCCAGAATTCGACCTAATTTAAAACTGTTGATCCTGTTGGGAACGTTGATCGGAATCAATTGGATCTTGCTCTTTCAAGCGTATCACTATACGACCATACCTAATGCTACTGTCCTTTATTATCTCGCTCCGGTCATCATGGTCATTCTGGCGAATCGCTTTCTCAATGAAAAACTTACTACTGTGCGGATCATCAGTATTCTGGCAGCCCTGATGGGTATGGTATGTATCGTCGGTATCGATCTGAGCGCCGTCAGTGCTTCCGATCTGACAGGATTCTCCTTCGCACTGGGAGCTGCGGTTCTCTATGCGACAGTCATCACGCTCAATAAATTTCTCAAAAACATCAGCGGAATTGAATCGACTTTTGTTCAATTGTTGTTTGCGGCGATTTCGCTGTTTCCCTATGTCATGATGACCGATGGATTTTCAATGACAGGCATTTCCTCAACGGCCATTGGGTTGATCTTATTTGTCGGTATCTTCCACACCGGCATCTCTTATACCATCTACTTTACGGTAGTTCGAAAAATCAGTAATCAAACCGTGGCCGCTTACAGTTACATCGATCCTGTATCGGCGATTTTGATGTCAACATTGTTTTTTCATGAATCGATGACACCGCTGCAAATTCTCGGCGGAGTACTCATTCTCGGTGCCACGATGGTCAGTGAACTGTTCGGAAACAACCTAAAATCGACTCTTTCCTAAGTACTGCAGGTGATTTCCGTGAACTTTCGAAGCAGCCTCACAATCCATAAAAAAACGTCCGATTTTCGGGCGTTATTTTATTCATGGTGTCCACGGGGGGACTCGAACCCTCGACCGTGCGCTTAGAAGGCGCATGCTCTATCCAGCTGAGCTACGTGGACACAATCGGTAAGTGATTGACACTGCTTGATAATAATAGCAAAATTCCGCTCGATGCGCAAGACTTAGCGGCCGTGAGCCGCTAAAACCAACGTTTCGCCGCAGAACCTTTTGAAGCGTTGGGCACTTCCTTGCGTTCAACTGTGAATTTCCCGTTACTTTTCGTGATGATCGCATAGGATGGCAACGAACCGTCACGATTGTGATAGACCGATCCGGGGTTGACGATCAAAACGTTATCCACAACGGTTGTTTGATAGGTATGCGTGTGACCGAAACATACCACTTCGCAACCCAAACGTTTGGCTCTTTTCGCAAGTTCCGAGACGCGGTTGCCCAGGAAATACTGGTGACCGTGAATAAGCAAAATTTTACAGTCTTCGATTTGGATGATACGTTGTTCGGGAAAATCATAATACATGTCGTTATTTCCTTGAACCGATGCGTAACCGTCTAAATACTCGATCGATGTTTCACTGTCACCGCAGTGAAGATAGGCATCTGCCGTCGGATAAAGTTCACGAATCTTGACCATGGGTTCGATCCGACCGTGGGAGTCACTGACTACAATGATCTGCATATCTATTTTCCGTCCTTATCTGCTTGATCGGCTTGCGAAAAAGATTCATTCCGATCGAATAATGTCAAAATCTGTTTTTCTGTCTGAACTGCATCTTTAGTAGTAAAACAACGGCTCTTTCCTTCCGGTAACGGTCTGTCCGAGAATAAAGCGATAATTGCATCGATCGAATCCGCACACGGTGCTCCGGTGATCGCTGAGATTTCATCTTTGACGATCGGATAGTGCGTACATCCCAAAAGAACGAGATCCAATTTATCTTTATAGAAATCAAGTTGTTCATGAAGATAATCAATGATCGTCGAGCGATCTGCCAATTCTTCCAAAAGCGGTACTAATTGCGGCATTGCCTTACTCGTAACGACTGCCGACGGAAAGCGCTTATGCAAAGTGCGCGGATAAATGAACGTCTGGATATTCGCTTGTGTTGCCAACACCAATATGCGCGCATCCGGTTTGATCGTCAGTGCATCGACGGTCAGATCGATGATTCCGTAAAAGTCGATCGTCGGATATTCTTCACATAACACATCCAACGCAACGGCCGATGCGGTATTGCAGGCGATCAGGATCTCACGAATTCCCTGATCGATAAACCACTCTGTATTACTTCTCATCAAATCTAAAAGTTCCGCCGTCGTCTTACTTCCGTAAGGGGCGTTTTTTTGATCAGCCAAGAATATGAATTTTTTGGTCGGGTAAGCACGTGTCAGCGCTTCATATACGGTATATCCGCCTAAACCCGAATCAACGATTCCGATTGCTTGCATGCTTTCCCTCCTTTTCATTAGTTTTAATTATATCATATCTCTTCTTCAGTGACCTCGTTTTGCGTATCTTCCGCATGAAAAAGTTCATAAACGCGCTGGCTCACTTCTTGCGGAAGAACAGCACATAATTCAGTGATACTAGCCTCTTTGACGGCTTTAAAGGTTTTGAAATGATTCATCAATTCTTTCTTGCGCATCGGACCGATCCCTTCGATTTCATCAAGAATCGATTTCGTCGCACCGATTGAACGTAATTTCTTGTGATAAGACAGCGCAAAGCGATGGACTTCATCCTGCATGCGCGTCAACATAAAAAACAACGGACTTTCTTTGGGAATCGGTAAGAGTTCCAAGTTTGAATTCATTAAGTTGGCCGTTCGATGATTTTCGTCTTTAACGAGCCCTGCCACTTTGATATTGAGATCAAGCGTATTGACGATCTCAAGAGCTGCTAAGATCTGGTTCTGACCGCCATCCACTAAAATCAGATCTGGCAACAAACTTTGTTCCTTGAGTAAGCGCAGGTACCTACGATAGACCACTTCTTTCATATTCGCAAGATCATCATTCTTGTTATGGAGACGATATAAACGATATTCTTTCTTATTGGCGACTCCTTCATCAAATACCACTAATCCGGCGACCGCATTGGTTCCGGACAGATGGGAGTTATCAAAAAGTTCGACGCGATGGACTTCCGGCAATTTGAGCGTCAATGCCAATAAACGATTGGCTTCGTCTTGATGGGCTTGTTGGCGTTGCAATACATCGAAGCGCTGAGTCAGATTGTTGAGCGCATTTTTTCTGGCTAATTCTACTTGTTTACGCTTGATACCGCGGATCGGTTGCAGGAATTTTGTCGCAAAGATTTCTTTCATCGCACTGATATCGAAGCCGGATGGTAACAATACTTCCTGCGGGGCCGGATGATCATAATAATATTGCAACAGAAAACTCGCAAACTCTTCGATTGCATCATTATACAACGGTTGGACGACCAAACTTCTGTCCAACAATTTACCGCCGCGAATGAACAGCCCCTGGATCGCAATATAACCGCTGTCTTCGACATACGCAAAAACATCGCGATCCTTGTTTTCTTCCGACATGACCAACTGCGGATCAGCGATATATTCGAGTGATTTCAACAAGTCGCGGTATTCGATCGATTTCTCGTAATTCATCGTCAATGTTGCTTCATTCATGGATTGGGTCAACCGTTCGCGTAATTCTTTCGTGTCACCTTTGAGTACGCGTGTTATTTCTTCGCGCATCTTATCGTAGACGGCTGGATCGATCACGAACTCACACGGGCCCAGACATTGACCCATATGATAATAAAGACATACTTTTTTCGGCATGACTTTACATTTTCTGAGCGGATAGATTGTATTGATCAATTTAACGATCTGATAAGCCGCCGTTGCATCCGGATAAGGACCGTAGTATTTGGCTTTTTTATCGCGCGTCGTTTCACGCACGACTTTCAAGACCGGAAATTTCTCATTCGTAAACTTTAAATACGGATAGGTCTTATCGTCCATAAACATGATATTGAAACGCGGACGGTATTTCTTGATCAGGTTGATTTCCAGTAACAATGATTCTTTCTCGGTCGCCGTAACAAAATAATCGAAATCATCGATCTGGCTGACGAGTTTAGTTGTTTTATAATCATGGGCACCGATAAAATACTGGTTGACCCGATTTTTTAATTTTTTGGCTTTACCGACATAGATGATCGTTCCCTGTATATTCTTCATCAGGTAACAACCGGGCTCCGTTGGAAGCGTCGCCAGCTTATCTTTCAGCGAACTCATTTCCCTGACCCTTTCAGAGTCACGACTGTAGCTCCTACGCCGCCTTCTCCCTGTCCTCCCAATCGATACTCGCTAACTTGCGAATGATGCTTCAGAAGCCCGTGAACAGCTGTTCTGAGTGCACCCGTCCCATGACCGTGTACGATGCGCACATTGGTAAGATGCAGACGTGTACAATCATCCAAGTATTTGTCGACCAACGGCAGCGCTTCATCAACACGCAATCCGATGATATTTAATTCCAACGAAGAAGTCGTCGGCCGATCGACGTGGACCGACGAAACATTTTTCTTTTTCGGCGCACTCGCATTTAAGATTTGTGTAAGCGGAACTTCCATGCGTAAGCCATTGACGCTGATCGTCACTTGTTTACGTTTCACGGACAGCACCTGTCCGGTCTGCTGCGTTGAACGGATCTTGACCCATTCCCCGACTTCCACCGAAGCGGGACTCTCGTCTTCCGGACTGAGCGGGGTTTGGATCAACTGATCCAATACATATTTTTTCTCGATGGCTTCATGCATCTTGCCTGACTTCTGAACTTCACGCATATCGGCAAGCAGTTGCAGTGCTTCCTGCTGAATTTCTTCGATCGTACGTTTGGCTTCTTTGCGGGCATCTTCCAACAGTTGAACGCGTTGTTCTTCATATTTCGACAACTTATTATCCAACTCTTTTTGCACTGCTTCGATTTCTCGCTGTTTGACCACCAGATTCTCTTTTAATTGCTGGTTGGTCAAAATGGCGTTTTCCAATTTCTCGACTAGATGTTCTTCGACTGTCTTAGCTGCATCTTTAAGTTCTTGGGCTTGAGCTAATATAATCGGATTCAATCCGAATTTACGAGCGATCGCCAACGCATTTGACTGCCCTGCCAATCCTTCCACATATCGATAGGTCGGTTGCATTTTCTCCATATCGAATTGAACAGAGGCCAACAGAATATCGTTGTGCTGTGTTCCGTACGTCTTGAGTTTCGAATAATGAGTCGTGGCTGCGATCATCGGTTTCTTCGAACGTAAAAAGTTCAAGGTAGCCATCGCCAGACTTTCGCCTTCGATCGGATCGGTACCGCCGCCCAGTTCATCCAAAAGAATCAGTGATTTCGCCGTTGCCTTGTCGCAGATCTCCGCCAATTTCGATAAATGAGCGGAAAAAGTTGAAAGTGACTGTTGGATCGACTGTTCATCGCCGATATCCACGAAGACCTGATCAAACATCGGAATCAACGCATCATCGCACGGAAGAGCCAAACCGCAATAGGTCATCAACGTAAACAATCCCAGTATTTTCAGACTGACGGTCTTACCGCCGGTATTCGGTCCGGTGATCAGCAAGGTCGGCGTCTGTTGTGTGATGTGATAGGTATTTGCGACGACTTTAAGCGGATCGATCAATGGATGGCGGGCATTCTCCAATCGCAGATCGCGTGTCGAATTGAGCGTTGCGATCACTGATTTATGATCGATGCCCCAGCGCGCTTTCGCAAACACCGCATCCAACAGACTCAGCGTCAGTAAATTTGCCAGATACGCTTCTGCCCATTGTTTGACGGTCTGCGATAAAACAAAACAGATCCGTTTGATTTCTTCTTCTTCGGCGATCCTCAGCGATTGCGATTTATTGTTGAGTTCAACCAATACAGGCGGTTCGATGTAAGCCGTTTGACCTGATGCCGATTCCCCGTGCAAGATCCCGCCGAAACTGTTCTTATCGCTGATCCGCGCTAAAACAACCACACGGTCATTTCGATAGGTACTGATCGTATCGGTCAATTTTGCGGAATTCTTCTGAATAAACGAATCAGCTGTCTTATGCAGTTCAGTCTGATTATGACGTATCTGTTTGCGGATCGATTTTAATTCCGGTGAAGCATTGTCCAACACTTCATACGACGGACTGAAACAACGATCGATCTCATTACTTAAAGCGATGCTTTCTTGCATCGCCGTTACGATTTCAATTAATTGCGGCGTAGTGATCTCCGCTTTTCGCATATAGTCTTTGATGGTTTTGACTGCTTGACCGTGTCGTGCGACCGCAAGCAGTTCGCTGATCGCCAACGTCTGATCTTTTAAGCTTTCACGTAGCGGCTGGCGAATATCGCTGATCCCGCCGAGCGGCAATGAACCCGAAGTTGTCTCCAAAGCGATCGCTTCTTTGGTTCTGGCCAATTCACGTTCGACCCATAAACGGCTGAATTGCGGTTGAAGAGACAAGACTAATTCCCTGCCAAGTGAAAAGCGGGTGTGGTTTGACACTTCCCGCAGAATTTCCGTTAATTCCAATACTTCCCAATTTTGATTCATAGTGCCTCTATTTAAGTTTAGATATAAACTCCTTGATACTTGCGTCATCGATTCCGTTCTTACTCAACCACTCCGTTACGACCGTTAAATCATCTGCCGATAAAGGTTCGCCGTTAAGTACTTTCTGAACCGTTGTATTTTCTTTGAATGGCTCATCCAAAAGTTGAAAAACTTTAGATGATTCCCGTTGAAACTGTGCCAACCATGTGTTGGCGATAACTTCTGTACCGTTTTTGATCAGCGGTGTACTTAAGATGAAACAAAACAATAGTAACCAAAACACACTGGTGAACAGTGCGAATATTCCGCCCAGCACATGATTGAGCTGTTTGATGATCGGTAATTTTCCGACTAAGCCCAAAATCGGGCGCAACAGGAAACTCAACAATAGGATCGACAGGAAGATGATTATAAACCACACGACCATGTTGACTTTGTCATACAACAGATTACCGATCGTACTGTCATCAAAGAAAGTCGATCGACCGGGATACAAGGAAATCAGCTGGCCTAATGCGGGTGACAAAAGCCACGCAACAAACAGCGCGACCGCAAAACCCAGCAGATCAAGTAACTGAAGCAGCAGTCCGTGGAAGTACCCGTTGACGACCAACAAGGCTACAAAAACGACCAATACGATATTTAACCATGGAATCACAACCAATGGAATTAGCATAGTGTCACCTCTACTACCATGATAAAGTAAATGCGTCGGTTATGCAAATACTGTGTTATTATATTAATTAACGGAGGAGCATAAATGACAACCATATCACTGCTTCTTAGCCCCGCGCAGATCGAATTTCTGCGAAAATTATATGCTGATTCACCGATTGTGACGAGTGTTCCTTACAGTCTTTTTCAAGTGATCGAAGAGGATTGTCGAATCACTGTTTATGCTTCCCACAAAACCGTGTTTCAAGGTAAGAATGCCGAAGAACATGCGGCTTTGTTTCAAGCGGGAGCGATCACTCAAACTGTTGTAAAAACATCGGCTAAACTACCTAAAAAAACGGCAACTACATCACTTTCTTCACTCGTGTTTCCGCAGGCCGGCAGCGATGAAGTCGGTACCGGTGATTACTTCGGACCGGTCGTCGTATGCGCTTGCATCACCACCCAAAAAGACGCGGATGAATTCGGTTCATTGAACATTACTGATTCCAAGAAGATGACCGATACCGCCATTCTTGAAGTAGCTCCGAAATTGATGGCAGCACTTTCCTACAGTCTGTTGGTCGTCGATAATGATAAATACAATGAAGTTCATTTGAAACATAACATGAATGCGATCAAGGCGATCCTGCACAATCAAGCCTATGTCCATCTTAAAAAGAAAGCCGGTCAGTTACCGGCTCTGTGTGTAGTCGATCAATTCTCACCGGCACCGAATTATTTCAGGTACCTTGAAGGTGAAGCGGAGATTGAACGTAACCTGCACTTCGAAACAAAAGCCGAGAGTAAATACTTTTCGGTTGCGTGTGCTTCCGTCATCGCCCGTTATACCTTCCTGAAGTCATTCCATGCGATGGAAGAACACTATTCATTTTCATTTCCGAAAGGTGCCGGGACACATGTTGATGAAGCAGCTGTTGAATTCGTCAAGAAGTTCGGGAAAAACAAGTTATGTCATGTCGCTAAGATCCACTTCAAGAATACCGAGAAAGTTGAAAACCTAAACAAATAACCGTTGTCAGTTGCCAATTAAAAACCGGGAAGATCCGGTTTTTTTATTCGATGGTTACGTTAACATGAATTTTGTTTTCTAATCTGCGCATTTCAATACCGGCAGCTTCCAACATGCGTTTACTGGCGATAACTCCGTCGGTAGCCGCATATTTGTCGTCTTCATATATAAGTTTCTTGATGCCGCTTTGAATGATGGCTTTCGCACATTCATTGCATGGAAACAGCGAAACATACACGGTACATCCTTTTAACGGACGCGGACTGTTCAAGATCGCGTTTAGTTCGGCATGGACCACATAGGCATATTTGGTATCCAACATACCGCCTTCGCGATTCCAAGGGAATACATCGTCATTGCAGCCCTTAGGGAATCCGTTGTATCCGATACTGACCACTTTGTGATCATCATCGACGATCACAGCTCCGACTTGCGTCGAAGGATCTTTGGAACGGAAACTGGACAGATGGGCCAATCCCATGAAATATTCATCCCAGTTGAGGACATTGGGTCTTTTCATACTTAGTTGCCCACTTTCGTGTAATATGCGTTTAATTTAACGCGCATGGAATCTGCGTAATCCGTCAATCCGTAATCCGTAGCGATCTGAAGTACGACTGTATCGGTTCCGGCGTAAAGCGGAGTTTGATTACCCCAACGCAGCGTCATCGGTACAAACGCCAGCAGCATGACGGCAAAAGCGATCATCGTATTGAGGCGAAGTTGTTTCCACTTAGCTGAAGTACTGAACATCAATGCCATCATGACACCGGCTACAAATCCACCCATATGGCCGAGCCAACTGACGTTCGGCAAGAAATTGATCAATAAGTTGATGGCGAATATGCGCAGTAATTGTGTCCGAATAGCCGGTTGAGAGATGATGTTGGTTTCGATCGAATAGATCAAGAGCGCTCCCAAACATCCATATAAACCACCGCTTATTCCGACCGTCAGTGTATTGCCCTGACCGATGAACACAAACATGCAGCCGACGATGATACTGACGATCATGATCGATGAATATTTTTTCCATCCGTAGATCTTTTCCATCGTCAGACCGATATTCAATAAAGCGATGCCGTTCATCAAGAAATGCCAAAAGTCGATATGGATAAATCCGGCTGTCAGAAAGCGCCAATACTCGCCGCCGACCACAATAAAGGTTTTATAGTAAGCACCCAGAAATATGGATGCCGAGTAAACATCATACTTAGAACCTAAAAGATTGACCACCAATGTCATCAGTGCACAGATCGCAAAAAATGTATACGTAGCCCACGGTTGTTCTTTGGCTAATTGCGTTTTGGTTTTCTTGACGGTCAGATCGCGCAGTTTTTGCAGTTCGAGTTGCAGGCGGTTGTATTCCTGTTGCGGATCTTCACTGGCCATCAGTTCGGTTTGAACATCCGGGAAAGCTTCGAGAAACGGCTGAAACAGACTTCCCTGCGGTGTTACGGTGATATGAACGATATCTTCTTCGTTTTCAGTGGCTTCTTCTTCGATATCGAAACGAACATCCAACAGTTCCATTTGGCGGTTAAAGAATGTCGAAATGGCTTTATAGATCCTTCGGATCCGATCGGATTCCATACCCGGCATGAAACCGGTCGATGCGGAAAGGCGGACAACTTGAAAATCAGGACGTTCGGTATTGCTCAACCAGATCTCTTTGCTGGGCGAACGAACATCAATCAGTGAATAGTGATAACGTTCCATCAATACTTTGGCGCTTTTCAGTACCCAAACATCTTGGTTTTTGATACTCATGTACTTACCCCCTTTGACGGTATTCTTCTAAAACATCGGCGTAAACTTTCGGAAGCGGTGCAGAGAATTTCATATGTTCACCGGTTGTCGGATGAACAAATCGAATTTCGGAAGCATGCAGACACTGACCTTGCGTATCCGGTGTGTTCTTCAATGAATATTTTTGATCACCGACGATCGGATAACCGATGTACTGCATATGAACACGGATCTGATGGGTTCGGCCGGTATCTAATTTACACTCGACCAAGGTCGCTTCTTTGAAACGTTCCAATACGGTGAAGTGAGTCAATGCTTCTTTTGAGTTATTTTGAGTGACGGACATCTTCTGACGATCATGTTTATCGCGACCGATCGGAGCTTCGATCGTTCCGTATTCGTGTTCGATCACGCCGTGAACCAACGCGATGTACGTGCGGCTCATGGTCTTATCCTGAAGCTGAGCACTCAATCCTTGATGAGCAACGTCATTTTTGGCGACGACCAGGCATCCGGAAGTATCTTTATCGATACGATGAACGATTCCCGGGCGAAGTACGCCGTTGATCCCCGATAGATCCCTACAATGGTATAAAAGACCGTTCACCAAGGTGTGGGAAGGATTTCCTGCACCCGGGTGCACGACCATGCCTTTCGGTTTGTTGATGACGATCACATCGTGATCTTCATACAAAATATCCAATTCCATTTCTTCCGGCAATACTTCCAGTTCAACATTCTCCGGCCATTCAGCCGTGATCACGTCGTTGAGTTTAACTTTAAAACTGCTTTTAGATTCGACTTCGTTGACCAATACGTATCCGGTATCGATAAACTGTTGGATCCTGGTCCGTGAATATTGCGGACATAATGTCGTCATCACCTTATCTAAGCGTTTACCTGCCTCTTCGGAGGTAGCGATATATTCAAAATTGTCCATTGCTTTTCCTCCAGTCGATGATTGCATCGATAATCATAAGTCCTACCCCAAATGTCAGCGACATATCCGCGACGTTAAAAATCGGAAACGGATAACCCAGCAGATTGAATTCCAGAAAATCACGCACATAATGAAATGCGGCACGATCAATGAAATTCCCGAGTGTTCCCGCAATCAGTAAGATCATGGTGATTCGGATCAACCGATTGTTTCTGTCCGTTTTGAGAAATATGACAGCCATCACCACGAGGGCTACAGTGGCGATCACCAGAAAGAAAACAAGTTTTCCTTCCAGAATACTCCATGCGGCGCCGGTGTTCTTTGTGAAAGTGATCCAAAAGAAATTCGGAATCACCGTGATACTGTTACCTTCTGTTAAATAGTTCGATACCAACCACTTTGTCAACATATCCAAAGCGAGGATACCGGTCAATAATAATCCCTCATTTTTTTTCATTCGTTCACCTTTTCCATACTTTACTATTATAACAGAAAATCACGCAAGCAAAAAGCTAGGACCCCATAAGCCTGCGCGGCAGTTGTGTAAAAAAATTATAGTTCTGCATTCTTTTCGAAAATGTGATCTGTCTTATTCGAGTGATTTCATTGCGGCACGATAAGCATGGATCTCCGTTGTATCGAAAAGCCGAATGTCGGTGTCATTTTGATTCACCAGCATACCGATCTCCGTACACCCGAGAATGATGCCTTGTACTCCTTGATCGGCCAGTTTCTTGATGATTGTGAGAAACCGTTCTTTGGATGATTTTTCGAACAATCCGTGACACAATTCGTTGTAGATGACACGATTGATGAAATTACGGTCATCCTCATCAGGAACAAGCACTTCGATGTTGCGATCGACCAACACACTTTTATAGAAATCCTGTTCCATCGTATAGATTGTCCCCAACAGGCCGACTTTGTTGATTCTATTTTTGATCAATTCATCAGCTGTTACTTGGGCGATATGCAAAAGCGGGATTGAAACGCTGTGTTGAACTTGATCAAATACTTTATGCATCGTATTGGTGCAGATGAGAATAAAATCGGCACCGCCCTTTTCAAGACGTTGCGCGGCATCGATCAAGATCGCAGCACTTCGATCCCAATCGCCGGTACTTTGACATTCTTCGATTGTTTGAAAATCTACACTGTACAGCAAGCACTTCGCTGAGTGTTGGTGACCTAATTCACGGGCCACTGTTTGATTCAGAATTCGATAATAACCGACAGTGCTTTCCCAGCTCATGCCGCCGATCAATCCGACTGTTTTCATATTTTCTCCTCTTGTTCGTTGGATTCAAGTGAAAATGCCGCAATCGGAACTCTGAACAACGTGTGTTCAAACGGTTGTCGACTTCCTTGCGGCATTGGTTAATGATTAGATCTTAACGATTAGATACTCGCAGTTCCTCAAGCAATTCCCAGTCCAGACGCTTGCAGAACTCACTCAGCAAGGTGATCGTATCCACATAATCCTTGCGATGAATGACAGAACGATGTGAATGGATGTACCGAGCCGGGATCGACATCGTCACGTTGATGATTCCGTCGAATGATTTGTGGATCTCGCCGGAATCCGTTCCGCCGATCTGCAGTATTTCATATTGAACGTTGATCTTGAGTTCTTTGGCCAGATCGCTTAAATAATGGAGTAACCCGCGATGACCTAAATGCATTGAGTCGAGAACTTCAAACGTGACTCCGACCCCTTCTTTGATATTCGATTCACTGCCGGGTGTATCGTCGGCGATCGTTACGTCAACAGCGATGGCCAGATCAGGTTTGACCGCATAGGTTGCTGTTTTGGCTCCGCGCAGACCGACTTCTTCCTGAACAGTACCGACCGCATAAAGATCGGCCTTATGCGAAGTTCCCTTGAGTCGAAGTAAAACTTCGGATGCGATCAGGGCTCCGACACGGTTATCCCAGGCTTTCGCCATCATATAATTCGGATTGTTGAGAATGGTAAATTCGGATTTAGGTGTAATCATGTCTCCGATACTGACACCGACTAACTCAACTTCGTTTTTATCCTTGACCCCGATATCAACAAACATGTCTTTGATTTCCATGACTTTATTACGGACATCCAACGGTAATCCGTGCGGAGGTTTACAACCGATCATCCCGGTCACTTTTTTGCCTTCGCGCGTTGTGATGATGATCTGTTGGGAAGGAAGCACATGGCCCCACCAACCGCCGATCGGTGCAATACGGATATAGCCGTTATCATCGATCGATCGAACAACGAAGCCGATCTCATCGATATGTCCGGCCATCATCACTTTAGGTCCGTTACCGGTCCCTTTTTGTAAGGCGATCAAGGATCCTAAATTATCATACGTGATTTCATCGGCGGCATCACCGATCCATTTTTTCATTACGCGCGTCGCTTCTTTTTCACATCCGGAAATACCGTCGGCTTCGGTAAATTCTTTCAGCATTTTTAAATTGACGGTACCGTACGCTTTTTCAATCTTTACTGCTTTCTTTTCAGTCATAGCTAAACTCCTTTTCAATGTTTTCATTATACGCTTCAGCGAAGTTCGTTCGCAAGGGTTGCGGTAAATTATCAAAGTAAAACCCGCAACTTTAAACCCATTGCGGGTCGATATTGATTTGTATTTTTGATTTTGTTACTTGAGCGTAGATTTATTCCGTTTTTCTTCATAGAGTTTCATATCGGCACAGTCGATGACTTTCTCCAATGTATCTTGATCGCTCAACTGGCAGATACCGATACTGACACTGGTCTGAAGTGAGAATTCATGATAACTAAGAAGAGCCGTTTCAATTTTCTGTTGAATTCGATCGGCCACAACAGCCGCCGACTCCGCATCATTATTCACTAACAGAAGAATAAACTCGTCACCGCCGAAACGCCCGAACAAATCAAACTCACGGATCGTAAGGTTGATGATCGACACTATTTCTTTCAATACCAGATCACCGGCATAATGACCGTAGGTATCATTGATGGACTTGAAATTATCAATATCGATCATGGCAATGCTCAGCGGAAAATTGAATCGTTTTGAACGAGCGAACTCGCCGTTCGCCAACTGTTCGAAATATTGCCGTGTGTAAATACCTGTCAGTCCGTCGTGTTGTGCCAGATCACGCATGATTTGGCCTTCGACTTTGTCTGTGACATCCATGCAACTTCCGATATAACCGCCGAAAGAACCGTCACGAAGATATAAAGGAGTTCCGCGGTCGTTGATCCAACGATAAACACCGGCTTTATTTTTTAAACGGTATTCCATTTCAAAAGCAATTTTTTTCTCAAACGATTCCAAATAAATTTTCAAACACGTATCATAATCATCCGGATGCACACCTTCGGTCCAACCGTTGCCAACTTCCTGTTCAAGGGTTTTTCCGGTAAAATTCAGCCACGTTGAATTAAAATAATCGCACAGTGCATCGGTTCCCGCCCGCCAAATCATGTTTGGCGAGGATTCAACGATCAGTTGAAACATTCCTTCTTCCAAGTCCATTGATTTCCTCCGTTCAGATGTCCGTCTGACATAATCAACTACACAACCGGGTCAATAATTCGTATCCTGACGTTGATGATTTTTTTGATTCTTCAATAAATAGAAAGTTCGCAGTTCATCATTGGTAAAGTCTAACTTTTGACCGATCAGTACGGCAATACCGAAACAAGCGCGATAATTTCCCAATGTGAATTCCTGATGCAGCTTCACCGCACTTGCATACCAACTGAGAAACAACTCATTGAGTTTGGCATCGATCTTGGCTGATTCGATGAATTCACTTTCATCTTTGAGATCGATTCCAAGCGATAACAGAAAATGGATACTGTCTTCCAACTCTTCCAACAATACTTCTTTTGCGCTGGGCGCCCGTTGACTCCAGTATTTGAAACAACGTGTTTCATTCGCCAATTCACTTATTTCGACCAATAAGGCCAGGCAACGATCATCCCTAGTCGAAGCACGGCTCACATGATGCAAGGTAAAGATTCGTGCATCGAGTTCTTCCTGCAAGTTGCGCAGATCTTTTATTTGAAATTTCATTAAAACTACCTCATTTCGCTGAATTCAGTATATCAAATACTCGTTTTCAACACAATATGAGTAAATAAAAAGTACGAATTATTAGTTCGTACTTCGAAGTAAATTTTATCTGAACACAAGATTATCGAACAACCAACTTACCTACGATTTCAACAAACTTCTGGTTTATGCCTGTAAAAGTTGATTCTGCAGATCTTCGTTGAATTGATTGGTATACAAACGATAATAGTATCCTTTGATTTTCAACAGTTCCGCATGAGTTCCGTCTTCTTTGACGACACCTTTGCGGATAACCAAGATACGATCCGCATTGACGATCGTCGAAAGACGATGGGCAATTACGAAACTGGTACGGTTCACTAATAAGGTATCGATCGCATGTTGAATGATCTGTTCGGTTTCGGTATCGATCGAACTGGTCGCTTCATCAAGAACGAAGATAGCCGGATCGGCGATGACAGCCCGCGCAAATGAGATCAACTGTTTCTGACCGGTCGATAAACGACCGCCGCCTTCACCGACATTCGTCTCATATCCCTGTTCAAGGTTCATGATAAAATCATGCGCATTGACCAGTTTGGCAGCCGCAATGATTTCTTCTTCGGTCGCAGCCAGTTTCCCATAACGGATGTTTTCGGCAACACTGCCCGAAAACAAATGAGGAGACTGAAGCACATACCCTAAATTAGAGTGCAGCCAACCGATCGAACGATCTTTCATATCGGTTCCGTCGATCAGAATTTTACCGCTGACCGGCTCGTAGAAACGGCATAACAGATTCACGATCGTACTTTTACCGCTGCCGGTCTCACCGACCAATGCAATGGTTTGACCGGAGGTGACCGTGATATTGAAATCCTTCAAAACCGGTTCTTCCGGATTATAACTGAAATTGACATGATCAAACGTGACGTTTCCGAACATCGGTTCGTAATTTTGCGGTTTCGGATCCAGGATCGTTCCGTATTTTTCGATAACTTCCGGACTGTCGACGATTTGCGGCTCACTGTGAAGCAATTGCAGAACACGTTCGGCTGATGCTTGCGCCATCTGGAATTCCGCCAACAAGCGGGCGATCTGACGTAACGGTTCGAAGAACTGGCTGGCATATTGCGTAAACAGCATCAACGTACCGAATTGGATCGTTCCGAGGAGCACTTGATTGCCGCCGTACCATAGGATAGCCGCAGTCGAAATAGCGCCTAAGCCCATAACGATCGGCATGAACATCGCCGATAAGATCGCAGCCCGTACCGAGTGAGAACGCATGTCTTCGGTCAAACGGTTGAATTCTTTGAGGTTAAGATCTTCCAAGACCAATGTCTTGGTGGTTTTAGCTCCGGTGATGCCTTCGCTGAATGAACCGGTGATCTTGGAATTGATTTTACGGACTTCACGATAACTCTTTAAAATGCGGGTTTGGAACCAAACACTGAGATAAGCCAGAATCGGCATGACCATCAGTACCAACAACGCTAATTGCCAATTGACCGCAAACATAACGATTGTGATCCCAAGCATGACAGTCAGACCCCAGACCAGATCCATCAGCGACCATGACAGGATCTCAGCCAAACGGCCGATATCACTGGTCATACGCGCCATGATCCAACCCAACGGTGTCTTGTCGTAATAGGTGAATGAAAGTTCCTGTAACTTACGGAATGCTTTGTTTCTGACATCATAAGAGAAATCCATTTCGATGCGGCCGGCTTGACGCAGGAAGAAATAGATATTGAGACCCTGCCATACGATACAAGCGAAATAAGCCAAGGCGAACATCCACAATTTCGAGAGGTCGCCGTTACCGCTCACATAAGTGTCGATAGCCATTTTATTCAGATACGGAAAAATAACATCAACCGTCGCAACCATGATCATAAACGTAAACAAGACATATAATTTCTTTTTATGGACCATCAATAGGGCAAAAATACGGCGCCACAGTTTGGTATCCAACGAGTCGGTATTAAACTCTTGTTCTTCAACATGATTACTCAACTTCGTCACCCCCTTCGATCATTGCGCTTTGAATTTCCACAATGCGCTTATATAATCCTTCTTGATGCAGCAGTTCCTCATGAGAACCCATCTGCGTGATGCGGCCTTCCTGCAAAACAATGATCTTGTCTGCATTTTGTGCCGATGCGACACGATGCGTGATCAAAAACGTCGTGACACCGCGCGAAATCTCGCGCAATGCACTGCGGATCGATGCATCGGTCTGCGTGTCGACCGCTGACAGTGAATCATCGAAAATCAAGATCGGTGCGTCATTGATGATCGTACGTGCGATCGCAATGCGTTGTTTCTGCCCGCCGGAAAGCGTTACACCTTTTTCTCCGACCAACGTTTTATACCCTAATTCAAACTCATTGATCACATTATGTACGGAAGCGACGCGTGCGGCACGCATGATCTGCGTTTCATCCGCGGCCGGATTCGCCATTTTGATGTTGTCATAAATAGATTTTGAAAACAGGAACGGTTCCTGTAAAACAATGCCGACATTTTTGCGCAGATAGCGGCGTTGGATCGTTTTTAACTCAGTTCCCGAAATCAGGATCGATCCTGAACGATAATCATATAAACGTGTCAACAGATGGACCAAGGATGATTTACCGGATCCGGTCGGACCGAGGATCGCAATGGTTTCACCTTTTTTGACTGTGAAAGTGACATCTTTCAAGACATCTTTATCACCGTCGTCATATTTAAAGTAAACATTCTTGAATTCGATTCCGCCGTCCATCTTGCAGAGAATGCCGGTATCCATGTCTTCCTGCGGAGTATCCAGGATTTCTTCAAGTCGACCGATCGATACGCTCATCTTGCCCATATCCGAAAGGATACGTCCGACATTGCGGATCGGCCACAAAATCATACTTTCATAGGAGACAAACACAAAGAAATTACCGACTGTGATATTTCCCGAACGAGCAGCGTAAATACCGCCGATCACGACCGCTAATATCTGCGTCAGACAGATAAAATCGGAAACACCCCAGTAAACACCCAATAACTTGATCAAGTTGAATGTCAGATCGCGAAACTCAACATTTTTCTTGTCATATTTTTTCAGTTCATAACCTTCGCGATTGAACGCTTTTACGACGCGTGTTCCGGCGAGATTTTCTTGTAAAGTCGAAGATAATTCACCTTCCGATTCGTCGCTTTTCAAAAACGCAGATTGCATTTTCTTGAAAAACACATACGCAAACACAAAGATAAACGGCAGACAGACCATCGCCAGCCAAGCCAGCGGTGCGTAAATATTGAACAGTATCGTCATCGCAATGATCGATACTGCGATCGCATAAACAAGTTCTGCGATCTGACCGGCCAAAAACCGGCGAATCGTATCGACATCCGACGTACAGCGTTGAATCAGATCACCTGTTTTCGCTTGAACGTGATAAGCATAAGGTAATAACTGTAAATGCGAATAGAGCGCGTCACGAAGTTTGGCCGTGAAGTTTTCCGATACTTGACCGTTCCACTTTCCGCGCAGATACATGAACACACAGACAAACAGACTCACACCGACCACCAGCGCTGCACCGATACCTAAGTTTGATCGGATATGGGCGACACCGCCCAGTAAATTACTTAATTCTAAGAACAATCCGGCTTTGATCGGATTTCCGTTGATGACATTATCGATCAAAAAACTGAACAATAACGGTGATATCAAACTTAATCCCACATAACAAAGGACAACAATAATGATTCCTACCATTTTCAGACGTGTCCCCTTCAGGAACGCCCAAATAAACTTAACTTGCTTCATAGTTTCCCTCACTCCTTTTTAAGCAAAATAAAAAGCACAAGCGTGCTTGATGTACAGATGACTCAAACGCACATGGAGGTGCGTTGCGAACTTTGTCTGTGATCGAAACACTGCGGCTACTTCATGATAAAAAGCCTTTTCCGGTTACGAACTGAATCATGGCTTTTTTACCTCCGCAATAAAAAAAGTTGCGTGTTGGTTCATTGAAATCAATTCGATTGAAAGCGTGATTTTTAGAATCATAGGGCAACTCCTTTCGTTAATCGTTTTAATACTTGAAATGCCAAAGTTCCTGTTAAAATTCCCGTCGGAACAGCTGTAACCCACATGATCGGTAGCCAATAGATCATCAACCAGGTACTGTTCAGATAGCAAATGATCGCAATCTGTCCCAAACAATGGAATGTTGCAGACGCAACACTTAATCCGATGATGCTCATTTTTGTGTAACGACGGAGGATGATCACCATCGTACTGCTTAATAATACACCGGACAGCGATAACCAAAACCCTGTCCCAAAAATAATACCACGCAAAAGCGACGCAATCAATACGCGCATGATATTTACCGTAAACATTTCCTCGATGCCGAAAAGATAGAGCGTTATGAGTCCGATGATATTCGCCAATCCGAGTTTTACGCCCGGAATCGGGATCGGTAAGCTGGGTTCCATCATATGAAGCAGAATACTCATCGCCAATAACATCGTTAAGAGCGAGAGTCTGCGTGTTTTACTTCGTGTTGATTTCATTTTACAGTCGTGTCCTCCTGATTCGGATCGACGCTCACGCTGTGGATCAGGATGACGATATGATTCGGTAAACAGACGATCGGAACATTCGCATATTTGACCCATCCCTGTACCGAACAGAGATGATACGGCGATGTTTCTTTTTCAACTCTTATCTGCGCATCTTTGACTTCGATGATCACGTCACCTAAGGTACCGGTGACTGTATAGGAAGTATTTTTTGTCATATCGATGCGTAGCACTTCTTTATCTTTGTAGGTAACGACGGCTTCGGTCTTACCAGTGGTCGAGGAGCTAACGAACCATTGCATGGTTCCATAGAGAACGAGTGCACAAACAAGAACGAAAGCTATGAATATTTTATCGGATCGGTTCATGGTGCACCTCCTTGAAACACTATTCTAACAAAACTTCCTTAAAATGAAAAGGAATGAGTGCTCATTCCTTAAAATTCCATGCATGCGTGAATCGCTTTATGCCACCTGGCCATCGCATTACGACGATCTTGTTCAGTCATTTTAGGTTCGAATATCTGATCAACTTGCCATTTTTCTTTTAACTCATCTACGGAGTTCCAAACTCCGACTGCCAATCCTGCCAACATGGCGGCACCGAGTGCCGTTGTTTCACTGATCGCCGGACGATGGACGGATACATTGAGAATATCGGCTTGAAACTGCATCAGGAAGTCATTGCGGCTTGCGCCGCCGTCGACTTGCAGACCGGCCAGTGTCAGTCCGGCATCATCTTCCATGGCTTTGACCACATCCGCTGTTTGATAAGCAATCGATTCCAATGTTGCTCGTACGATATGGGCATCACTCGCTGCGCGCGTCAGTCCGAAGATCGCACCGCGTACTTGTTGATTCCAATACGGTGCTCCCATCCCCACAAATGCGGGTACGACGATGACACCGCCGTTATCCGAAACGGATTTCGCCAACGATTCACTCTCGGCTGACGTGCGAACCAGTTTCATTCCGTCACGTAGCCATTGGATCGCAGCTCCGGCTACGAATACACTGCCTTCCAACGCATAGACCGTTTGATCGTTGATACGCCAGCCGACGGTCGTGAGTAAACCGTTATGAGAAGCGATCCGTTGATTACCGGTATTCATCAATAAGAAACATCCGGTTCCGTAGGTATTTTTGACTTCACCCGGTTGCAGACACAATTGGCCGAAAAGGGCCGATTGTTGATCACCGACTAAGGCTGCGATCGGTATCGGTGCCCCGAACAACTGAGGTTCCGTGACTCCGACGACTTCGCTGGTCGAAACGATCTTAGGCAACATGTTCATCGGAATGTTCCATAGATCGCAGAGTTGTTTATCCCAACAACAACTGTCCAGATCCATCAGTAAAGTACGCGACGCATTGGATACATCGGTGACATGGACTTTCCCTTTCGTTAATTTATAGGTAAGCCATGAGTCGATCGTTCCGAACGCCAATTCATTATTTTCGGCACGTTGTTGACCGTTTTCGATATGATCCAAGATCCAACGGATCTTACTGGCGGAAAAGTAGGAATCGATGACTAACCCCGTTTTAGCACGGATCAACTCTTCGACACCGCGTTTCTTCATTTCATCGCAAAGATCGGCGGATTGCCGCGATTGCCATACTAATGCGAAATAGACCGGAAGACCGGTCGATTTATCCCAAACAACAGTCGTTTCACGTTGATTCGTGATCGCCAAGGCACTGATGTCTTTGGCTTCCAAACGAGCTTTAGCCAGACTTTCACCGATAACGGCAACGACACTGCCCCATATTTCATCGGCATTTTGCTCGACCCATCCGGAATGCGGATAAAATGACGGAAATTCCCGTTGCGAAACAGCAATAACATTCAGATCATGATCGAAGATCATAGCACGGGTACTGGTCGTACCCTGATCGATAGCCAGTATATAATGATTCACACTCAGCCTTCTTTCCGTTTGGCAACATATTTATCCAGCGCATATACTAAGCGCATGGTTGCTCCGTTGTCGTTATAGGGATTGAATTCAACGATATCCATCGAATTGACAGAACCATGGTCAAACGCAACGTTCACGATATTCAATGCTTCGTCCATTGTGAATCCGCCTTGTACGGCTGTGCTGACACCGGGGAACAGTTGCGGATCGGTACTGTCACAATCAAAAGAGACATGCAGTGCCGGATGTTCACTGACAAACTTTGTAATTTTTTCAAGGGTGACGTTCATCCCTTCGTTTCGGGTCTCATCCATTGTAATCCAATGAAGTCCCCATGAATGCATCAGTTTTTCTTCTTCGATATCCAGACTGCGGATACCAACCAAGAGGATGTTTTTCGAAGCAACAAAATTCTTCTCGATGATCGCTGTGAGTTGATCGGCACCGTGACCCTGTAAAACCGCCAGCGGCATTCCATGGATGCGTTTACTTTCGGTCGTCATGTCCGTATTACAATCACCGTGCGCATCGATCCAAAGAACGGCTCGTTCGGAATTATCCAACGCCCCGATGGAACCGATCGCCAAGGAATGATCGCCGCCGAAAATCAACGGAAAATTTCCATTGTCATGAGCACGAAGCACTGCTTTTCTCAGTCTGACATCCAAATCGATAATCGTATTTAAATAGTGCATGCGCGGATTGTCTTCCGGTTGCGGTCTTACTTCGATCACCTCATCAAAAACCATGCCGCTTGTTTGGAGCGCACTGATGGCTTTATCGGCTCCGCTGATGCAACAGCCTTCTTTGACAGGTACGCCGATTCTTGTTATTTTCATTTATATCACCTTTTTAATTATACAAAGAACAGCCCCTTATAACAAGAAAGAACGGTCGCCCGTTCTTATAATTTACCTAAATACTCAAATTTCTCGAATTCATTGTTGTCGACGATAACTAAAAGACGGTCATCTCCGTTGATCTCGTAATCCGCATCGGGACTGATACTGAGACGTTCTAAAGGACTCTTTCGGACACCCAAGACATTGATTCCGAAGCTTCCGCGCAGATCCAGATTCTTTAAAGATTTACCGATCCAAGCTTTCGGCGGATGCATTTCCATCAAACTGTATTCATCGTCGATATCCACAAGATCGATGACATTGCGGCTCAACAATGATTTTGCGACGCGTTCACCCATCTCTTTTTCGGGACGGACAACGCGGTCGGCACCGATCTTGAGCAAGATCTGCATGTTGGTTTTACTTTTAGCTTTGGCTAAAATATACGGAACACCCAGTTCTTTTAAATGCAAGACTGCCAGGATGGATTCTTCCAAACGACTCCCCGCGGCAACGACAGCGACATCCACATCTTCGATACCGATCGCACGAAGTTGGTCTATATCCGTAAAATCAGCTTGCACTGCTTGAGTCGCAAACTCACTGACACGTTCGACACAACTGATCTCTTTATCGATTCCGATGACTTCACAATTAAATTCACTCAGTGTTTTGGCAATCGTCGATCCGAATACGCCTAAACCCAGTATTGCATATGTTTTTTGTTTCATAAATGCTCCTTTATCCGATCAAAATCGTTGTATCGGGATAGTTGATATCATTGATTTTGGCATTATTGCGATGCGTTCCGAGGGAAAGTATCAATATCAGTGGACCGATGCGGCCCAGATACATAAGTATTATGATGATCAATTTCCCGGCTGCGGTCAACTGCATCGTGATCCCCATCGATAATCCCACCGTCGCAATTGCCGAGGTGGCTTCGAAACAGAGTGCCAGGAATGTCTGGTTTTCCGTTATCGTCAATAGCGTTATACCCAGTAACAGCGTTAATAACAGAGCGAATGCGATAACAAACGCCTTCCGCGAAGTTTCACGGCTGATCGAACGTTTGAAAATAACGATCTTGGACTGACCGCGGATCTCCGCGATCACAAGCAGGATCAGAATCGCAAATGTGGTCGTTTTGATACCGCCGGCTGTACCGACCGGTGATCCGCCGATGAACATATAGAACATCATCAGAACTTGGGTAACGGGACGTAGTTTACCAATATCCAGCGTGCTGAATCCGGCTATCCGCAACGTGACTGATCGGAAGCCATAAAAGTAACCCGCCTGACAAGATGACAAACGCGAAACTGAGTGCGATCTGCTGCGTGGCGCTCAGCCGATCGACGAACTTTTTACCTAGACTAAATAAGCTCATTTTGTTTCCCCTTAGTAATCCGACAACTCTTAATATACTCTTTTATTATTAAATTTCAAGTGCTTTTCACAAACTATCCGTGTGCCACTTTCAGAGGTCGGTCTCTGTTGCTGTATCCGTTGTACACTGACTGCTATTATTTCGCAAAGTTGCGCCAAAAAAAAACGAGATTTACTCGCTTTTCACAAACTCGACCACACACTCCATCTTCGCTACCGAAGCCAGGGTGTTGTATACCGAACAGTACTGAGTTGCCAGAACCATCGATTTCTCGATTGCTTCGTTTTGCAGACCGTCGGGGATCCGTACACGTACTTTGACACTTTCCAGCATCGTGGGTACCGTTTCTCTTTTTATACCTTCAATGAGATAATCCGCAAAATCGATCGTGATCCGTTTCTTTTCCAAGATTCCCAAAAACGTCGAATGCAGACAAGCAGCCAGTGCCCCTTGCAAGAGATCGTAAGGTCGTGCTTGATCCGCTTGTGCGCCGATCGCAACTTCCCCTTCTCGTAATTGCAGTTGTCCGTCAAATCCTTGGGCAAAATGCAATATGGCAGAAACTTGTTGTGACATGATTTCTTCCTCCCACTTTTGTTGATATCCATCCAATCCAGTCAAGTTCATCGAATTTATCCGAAGAACTTCAGACTGATTATTCCACAGTGAAGTTTTTATGTCAACGAAACAACGCACTTTCATTTCGACTTTTGTTTGTTTTTATCGTTTTTCACTCAGAACCGTGAAGATAATCAAGGAGTCCCTTGAGGTTTGGGACAATATAAGATAGAATATGTTCGGTTTAAAGGAGGATGTATCAATGGAACAAGCAGACGTAATTATCATCGGCGGCGGAATCAGCGGTTTGATGAGTGCTTATCGGATACAAGAAAACAAACCGGAACTTAAAATCGTAATGTTGGAAAAAGGCATGGACATCAATAACCGCCAATGTCCGATCGTTGCGAAGAAAGTCAGCACTTGCATTCATTGTCCGTCATGCGGAATCATGGAAGGACTGGCCGGTGCCGGTGCTTACTCTGACGGCAAGTATGTCATTTCGACTGAATACGGCGGTTGGCTAACTGATTTTCTCTCAAAAGAAACCGTTATCGATTATATTGAACAAGCAGATAAATTGATGGTCTCTTTCGGTGCTACGACCGAACGCTATCAACCCAGTAACGATTTAAAGAAACTATGTTTACAGTATGATCTTCACATGAATCAAGCGCAGGTCAAGCATTTGGGAACCGATGCTAATTTCATCACGATGAAACACATGGTCGACGATCTCAGAAATAAAATCGATATTCGTACACAAGCGATCGTCAGCGATGTTGACGGTGACAATAAGATCGTTACGTACTCGTATAAAGGAAAAGAAGTTCAGATCCAAGGAAACACGATCTTTTTCGCCGTCGGTCGCGCCGGCAGTGATTTCTTCTCGAAATGGTGCGTGAAAAACGGCATCAAACTTCACAACAATCAAGTGGATATCGGCGTTCGCGTCGAACTTCCTTATGAAATATGGAAACACTTCTCAAGTGTTATTTACGAACCTAAGATCTGGTACCGTTCCAAGAAATATGGAGACATCACGCGGATGTTCTGTTTCAATGAACGAGGTCACGTGGTGATGGAAAACACCAACAATATCCTGACCGTCAATGGTCATGCGTTTAAAGAAGAAAATAAAAAGACAGCGAATTCGAACTTCGCTTTATTGTCGACGATCAAATTCACGACTCCTTTCCAAGAGCCGATCGATTATGCCCGTCATGTTGCCCATTTAGGCAACCTGATCAGCGGCGGCAGCGTGCTTGTCCAACGTTTCGGTGACTTGATCGCCGGCCGTCGTACCGATGATAAACGCTTGGCTCAATCGACGACGGTGCCGACTTTACAAGCTGTTGCCGGTGATCTGTCGTTATGTATGCCGAAGCGTCAACTCGATAATATCATTGAAACGATCTATGCCCTGGATCAGATCGCACCAGGTACTGCCAACATGGATACGCTACTTTACGGTGTTGAATGTAAGTATTACTCAGCCCGCCCGAATTGCACGGATTTTGAACTTGATCGTTTCCCGGGATGTTATGCGATCGGTGACGGAGCCGGGTTCACCCGCAGCTTGTCACAGGCAGCTGCGAACGGATTATATGTTGCAGATTTGTTTCTGAAAAAATTCTGAAATAAATGAAAAAAATTGATTTGCAATTGACAACAGAGAGTCTTCTTGGTATGGTTAGTAGTGTAACAGGACAATACACAGCGATTGTCCTTGTTTTATTTTTCGGCACATTGTATCCATGCTGCAAGGAGGATTAGAGTCATGATCAAAGCAGTCGTAGGCGCCAATTGGGGCGACGAAGGCAAAGGTAAACTAACCGACGTATTCGCAAAAGAATCTGATATCGTCGTTCGTTTCCAAGGCGGCAATAATGCCGGTCACACCATCATCAACGAGTATGGAAAATTCGCGCTTCACATGCTTCCGTCCGGTGTATTTTACGGACATACCGTCAATGTTATCGGAAACGGTGTCGCATTGAACATTGAAGCCCTTATGAAAGAATACAACAGTCTGATTGAAAAAGGTGTTCCCGCACCGAAAATGATCGTCAGCGATCGTACGCAGATCGTTATGTCCTACCATATCCTATTCGATAAATTGGAAGAATTACGTTTGGGTAAAGAACAGTTCGGATCCACAAAATCCGGCATCGCTCCCTTCTATTCTGACAAATACGCGAAAATCGGCTTTCAGATCAGTGAATTGTTTGACGAAGAATGGTTAAGCAAAAAACTGGATCGAATCTTACCGCAAAAAAATACATTGCTTGTTCATTTATACCATGAAGCTCCGTTAGTCAAGGAAGACATCATGGCCGAACTATTGCGCTATCGCGGCATCATTGCCCCTTACGTCACAGATACATTTAAGTATTTCCAACAAGCATTGGCTGATAAGAAAAATATTCTTCTGGAAGGTCAGTTAGGCGCATTGCGCGATCCTGATTTCGGTATTTATCCCTATTCAACCTCATCGAGCACACTTGCCTTTTATGCACCGATCGGTGCCGGACTTCCCCATCAGATCGATGAAGTATGGGCTGTCACAAAAGCTTATTCAAGTTCCGTCGGAGCGGGACCGTTTGTCACTGAGATCTTCGGTGATATCGCGGAAGATCTGCGCAAACGCGGCGGTGATGCCGGTGAATACGGTGCCACGACCGGTCGCCCGAGACGGATGGGCTGGTTCGATGTCGTTGCGACCCGTTACGGATGTCAGGTTCAAGGCGCAACTGATCTAGTTTTAACCAATCTTGATGTTTTAGGTTATTTGGATGAGATCCCTGTCTGTGTTGCCTATGAAACCGACGGTAAACGTCGCGATCATTTCCCAAATATCACACGACTTGAACACAGTAAACCTATTTACGAAACGATGCCCGGATGGAAGAGTGATATCTCGGCGATCCGCAATTATGATGAACTGCCGGAAGCTTGCCGCAATTACGTGGATAAACTCGAGGAATTGGTTGGAGTACGAATCACGTTGGTTTCCAACGGTCCTAACCGTACACAGATCATGAAACGTAAACAAGTCAGCACCTATTAATTTCCAAAACGTAAGCAATCACTTACGTTTTTTTTGATTATGGGTAAAAAAAAAGCGGCTTACGCCACTTTTTTAACTTATCTTCTGCGACCGCTGATATAATCAACGATAAATATGATCGCGGCTACCACCAACAAAACGTGGATCAAACCTCCGCCGATCTTCAATAAAAGACCCAATAACCAGAAGAACACTACGATTCCACCGATCCATCTTAAAAATCCCATGTCATTCCCTCCTTTCAGTTTTTTGGATAAATTCATCTCTGCCAAACTGAACTTTTCTCTATTATGTACTCACTACATAATAATCTTACACTTTATTGTGTGTTTAAGCAAATTTAGTACATTCCGCCCTCCGGCATGGCCGGCGTTGCTTTAACGGTTTCAGGTTTCGAGGCAACAGCTGCTTCCGTGGTCAAGAAGAGCGCAGCGATCGAAGCGGCATTCAGTAGTGCACTGCGCGTGACCTTCGTCGGATCAACGATCCCTGATTTAAACATATCGACCCATTTGCCTTCCTTGGCATCGAACCCGATGTTTTTCTTCGCTTTCAGTTGCATCGCTACGATCTCATTCCCATCAAAACCGGCATTTTCGGCAATCTGCCAAAGCGGTGTAAGAATCGCTTCGAATACGGCTGATATTCCTTTTTGTTCGTCATTGTTGGCACCTTTGACGATATCTTTAAGTTCGATGTACGCTTTCACCAAGGCAGCTCCGCCACCCATGACGACGCCTTCGCTCACTGCTGCTTTCGTAGCGTTGAGAGCATCCTCAATACGGAGTTTCTTCTCTTCCATTTCCGATTCCGTTGCAGCGCCGACTTTGACGATCGCTACTCCGGACGTAAGTTTAGCCAAGCGTTCATTTAACCGCTTTGTATCATATTCACTGGTACTGTTTTCGATCTGCGAACGAATCTCCGATGCGCGGGCAGTGATAAGTGTCTTGTCACCTTCACCGTTGATGATGGTTGTTTCATCTTTACGTACAAGGATCTTACCGGCTTTGCCGAGATTGTCGATCTCGACGGATTTAAGTTCCATGTTGAGATCTTTACTGATGAATTTAGCCCCTGTGACGGTGGCAATATCCTCTAAGATCGCTTTTTGATTATCACCGAAACTCGGTGCTTTCGTGGCAGCGACGTTAAACGTTCCACGCAGTTTATTGACGACCAAGGTTGCGACGACTTCATTATCGACATCATCGGCGATGATCAGCAGTGGTTTGTTCATCTGAACGATTTTTTCCAATACCGGCAAGATATCCTGAACCGTGCTGATCTTCTGATCGGTCACCAGGACATAAGCATCTTCCATTTCAAGTTCCATCTTCTCACGGTTGGTGACCATGTAAGGTGAAACATAACCTTTGTCATATTGCATTCCTTCGACGACTTCCAATTCGGTTTCAAAGGTATTGGATTTATCAACCGTTATGACCCCTTCGCGACCCACACGTTGCATCGCTTGCGCAATGATCGCGCCGATCTCAGTCGATCCGGCAGAGATCGCTGCCACATCCGCGATATCTTCGTTGGTTTCGATTTTCACCGATTGAGCCAACAGATGTTCGGAGATGCGTTTCGCGGCGGTTTCGATCCCGGTACGCATCAGTACAGCGTTACTTCCTTTATCGACGGAATTCACCCCTTTATGGATGATCGACTGCGCTAACAGTGTTGCGGTCGTCGTACCGTCGCCGGCCGTATCATTGGTTTTATTGGCGACTTCAAGAACCAGTTTTGCGCCCATGTCTTCGAACTTGTCTTCCAATTCGATTTCCCGCGCAATCGTCACGCCGTCATTGATGATCATCGGAGCGCCGTAACTCTTTTCCACGACGACATTGCGCCCTTTCGGGCCTAACGTGATTTTGACGACATCTGCCAAGGTATCGATCCCCACCAACATTCTTTCTCTTGCTTCTTTTGAATAGATGACTACTTTCGCCATAATTGTTCTCCTTTGTTACTCGATGATCGCTAAGATATCTTTACTTTCGACGATCAGATATTCCTTATTTTCATACTTGACCTCAGTGGTAGCGTATTGGCGAAAAATAACGATGTCATTTACGTGAACCGTCATCGGCACCAAGATACCTTCTTCAGTTTTTCCGGGTCCGACGGCGATTACTTTCGCAATCGATGGTTTTTCTTTGTTGGATTCAGCCAGAATAATACCACTCGCGGTTTTCTTTTCGGCTTCTGCCTTTTCTAATAGGACACGATCTAATAAAGGTACTATCATAAGAATACTCCTCCTTTTTCAATTTTAGCACTCTTGTATCTTAAGTGCTAATTCAATTATAATTATAGCCCAGCCGTTTTTTTTGTCAACAGGTACTCAGTCTGTTTTTTATCGGGATCCGATAAAAAAGACCGTCGTAACGGTCATTTGTTTATAATGTGTTTCGACCGGTAAATTTCTTCCAGTCTTTCGTGAAATTAACGACGGCTGCTTCGGTCAGCGGGTTCGCAATCATCTTCTCGAAAAGATCGACCGGCAGTGTGACTGCATAGACACCCATGATCAATAGCGTCGATATTTGATTGAGATTTTTGAAACTGGCAGCAACGATCTTACAATCCAGACCCTGCAAATCAAATGCCTGCTGAATGTTGGAAACGATCTCGACACCGTCTTGTTCGGAATCACTCATGCGATTCACATACGGAGCCACATAGTCAACACCGCACTGCGCTGCAAGGATCGCCTGCAGAGGCGAATAAATCGCTGTGGCAAGTATCGGTACTCCTGCTTTCTTAAGTTGCACCATCGCTTTGTATCCTTCGCTTGAACAAGGGACCTTGATGATGATGTCATATTTTTCACGCAATTTTAACGCTTCTTTGACCATCCCTTCGGTATCGGTCGCCAACACCTGAACAAACAATTTCTTATCGCCTTTTACTAACTGAGCCAATACTTCCCAATCTTGCTTGTCTTTAGCCAAAATGGAAGGATTGCATGTCACCCCGGACAAGTTATAAGGTACCAGGTATTTTTCAATGTAATCGGTATTCGCTGTATCTAAATAGATTTCCATAGTTTTCACCTCAACCTTATTATACGACAATAGCTAAGATTGTTCATAGAAAAAGGACATTGTTTTCAAAATGAAGTGAACATTCAAAGATCAATTCCGTCATTCGGGAGAATCAATCTAATTTAACTTAATGATACAATAATCTTTTTTTATGGTTTATACTGTATATATCAATATTATTCATTGAAGGAGGTACCTGGATGATCGATCCTAAACTGACTACGTTATTGGTTCTCGTACAGCTGGAAAATTACACGAAAACAGCCAAAGAACTCAACTTGACCCAACCGGCGATCACCCATCATATCAAACAATTAGAACAGGACTACCAGATCACGATTTTTCATCGTCAAGGAAAAAATCTTCTATTGACGACGCAAGGTGAAATCTTGGTAAAATTCGCACGCCGCGCGGTAGCGCTTGAAGAGAACTGTCAAATGGCGTTACTCGACGCAATATCCTCAGTTAGACGTTTTTCGATCGGTGTCACGACGACCTTGAGCGAATCGATCGTTCCACAGGTATTCGCCCTTTACTGTCAGCGCCATCCGGAGACCAAAATCGTCTTGTTGACCGAAACGATTCAAAACATCGTCGTTAAACTGAAAATGTATGAATTGGATTGGGCCATCGTCGAAGGTTCGATCCCGCAACGTCATTACAGTTCGATTTTATTGGATACCGACGAACTCTGCCTGGCCATCTCTCCCAACCATCCGTTAGCAGCTCGAACAAGTGTTTCACTGGAAGAACTAAGGACCGAGAAATTTATCTTGCGATCGATCCATGCGGGAACCCGTTATCTCTTTGAGAGCGCATTGAATCAACATGGTTTGTCGATCAGTGATCTAAATGTATTGATCGAAATCGATAATGTGAGTACGATCAAAGAATTGGTCGCTTCCAATTTAGGTGTAACGGTCATCGCCCGCAGCGCCCTGCGCGAAGAGATCAACGATCACCGTTTGATAGCTTTGTCGATTGAGAATCTGAGTTTGCAACGTCAGATCAACATGGTTTATTATCGCGACTTTACGCATTCCGAAGTCCTCGACGAGATCAAACAGATCTATGACTCGCTGCACAATAAACGATGAAAAATCTCGGAGTTACCGAGATTTTTTTATTCTGTGTGATGGTCGATGACTTTTGCGGGAATCCCGGCGACGGTTGTATTGGCTTCCACATCCCGAACAACGACTGAATTCGTTCCGATTTTAGCGTTGTCGCCAACGATAATCGGTCCGATGATCTGAGCACCGGCTCCGATCATCACGTTGTTGCCGATCGTCGGATGCCGTTTGACATCTTTGGAACTGGTTCCGCCGAGCGTGACATTATGATAGATCAGACAATCATCACCGATGATTGTCGTTTCGCCGATGACCGTTCCCATGCCGTGATCGATAAACAAACGCTGACCGATCTGAGCTCCCGGATGAATTTCGATACCGGTGAGAAAGCGTGAAAACTGTGAGATCATCCGTGCGATCAAAAACAGGCGGATCGTATAGAATCGGTGTGCGATGCGATGACTCAGCAAGGCATGGTAACCGGGATAAAGCAAGATCACTTCCAACGTACTTTTAGCGGCCGGATCGCGTTTCACAATCGAATGGGCCGTGTCCATCATATGTTTCATTTTATCCGTCCTTTACAGGATATTATCATAACAGAGAAGTGATCTCAATAAAAGAAAAACGATTCTAGACAGGAACTTTTCTCATCAAAACTCGTTCATTTTTTCGATAAAACGTTGCAGATTTTCTGACTCCGGTTGAGAAAAGTGTTGTTTGGAAGGACCGAACTCGACGATCTTGTTGTCATCCACAAACATCATGCTTTCGCAGACATTCCGAGCAAAGCCCAAATGATGCGTCACCAGGACGATATGCAAGCCGTCATTGATCAATTCTTTCAGCATCTCCAACACTTCGACGGACAGATCCGGATCCAATGCACTGGTCGGTTCATCCAACAGGATCATTTTCGGACGATTGACGACTGCCCGAATAATGGCGATGCGCTGTTGTTGACCGCCTGACAATGTGACCGGAACTTGTTTGGCTTGTTTCTCAAGTCCGAAACGTTTCAGATAGGACATTGCCATAGCTTCGGCTTCCGGCTTATTCATTCCGAAGACACGGATCAACGGCAAGGTGATATTGTCGAGCGCACTCAGATGAGGAAATAAACCGTTATTTTGAAAAACAAATCCGATCCCGCGGCGATATTCCAGCAATTCTTTTTCGGAGTAATGGATTTGATATCCGTCCACACTGATCGCTCCGCTTTCCGGTTCCAACAAGCCTCCCAATAAACGTAGAAAGGTGCTTTTTCCCGAACCGCTCGGGCCTAAGATCGCAAGACTCTTAAATTCGATCTCATTGTTCAGATGGTCCAATACGAGATTTCCGTCAAACGATTTGGTAAGCTGATCCAGCTTAATATTCATAGTTGAACCTTCTTTCAAGTGCCTTCGACAGAAGCGATACCGGGAATGTCAAACACAGATACAAGATTGCCAACATTAAATAACTCTCAAAGTAAACCGCAAAGTTTGTTGCCGTGATCTCTTTGGTCACCTGCATCAATTCAATGACGGCGATCGTCGACAACAGACTGCTGTCTTTGATGACCGATGCAAACTGTCCTGCCAAAGCAGGTAAGATGCGGACTGTCAATTGCGGTACGATCACATAGCGAAATGTTTGTTTCTTGGTCAAACCGATTGCTTTGGCGATCTCATACTGACGGGATTCGATCGAATTGAATCCCCCGCGCAAGATCTCGGAAATATATGCGCCTTCGAAGATCGACAGAATGATGATGCCCGAAATAAAACGATTATCAACGCCCCAGGCAGTTCCGATGACATAATAGAAAAAGATGATCTGAACAAGTAACGGCGTACCGCGGATCAATTCCACATACGCCGTACTGAGATAACGCAAAAACAAGATCTTGTTTTGTCTCCCCGCAGCGACCAGTAATCCGATCAACAGCGATACCAACATCGAGAAGAAACTGATCTCGATCGTCATAATGAATCCTTGCGCGAAACGTGTACGATAATCCCAAAGATGGGCTGCCGAGAATGGTATCCCGGCCATCGATGCGCTGACGAAAAGAAATCCGCCCAAACACAGCGCTACTAAACAAACATTCAAGAGTTTAGTGACTGATTTCGGTTCTTTCATGTCAGTCAAAGAAGAAGGTAAAGCCCATTTCATCGAATGTTTTCTTCTCTTCTTTCAGATGCTTATCGGTCAAAACGACGAATCCGCCGTCTTTGGTGAATTTCGCTAAAAATGTATTGAACTGTTCGCGTAGCGAACTGCCCTTTTTAAACGCTGCTCCCCATTGTTCGGCAACTTGATTGGGAATGTAGACGGCTTTCAAGACAGCGCCATTCGCAACCACATTACGGTAGATGGTCAACTGATCGTAAATAAAGGCATCGGCTCGCTTGTTTAAGACTTCGGCCATTGCAGCGCTCTCATCATCCAATCTCAGGATCTTCGCTAACGGATAATTGGTTGTTACATACGTATCACCGGTACTGCCGGTCTTGACAGCGATGGTCTTGGTTGCCGCATTCAAATCAGTTGCAACATTGACCGCTGAATCCTTGTTCACTAAAAATGCCAAATAAGCATTCGCATAGGCATTGCTGAAATCGATACTTTCTTTGCGTTTTTCGGTGATCGTCATCGATGAGATGACCATATCGACTTTATCGGTCTGTAAGGCCGGAATGAGTCCGGTCCAGTTGGTATTTTGAATCTCGACTTCACGGCCGAGATAAGCACCGAACTCTTTGGCGATGTCAACGCTCACACCGAACGGCTGTCCTTGATCGTCTTTGGTTTCAAAAGGCGGATAGGCAAGTTCCATACCGACGATCAATTTTGTTGATTTTTTGGCAGTGCATCCGCTGAAAAGCAGGATAAGTGCGAATAGTAAAATAGCGATTTTTTTCATAGTTCCCTCCATGTAGCAGGACTCGTATTGAGCTGTGTTTTCCCTGAACCCGCTTGGCAGTCGACAAGTCAGGGACCGATACTTTGTTGTTTAGATAAGTATACTTCAAAATCAGGCGAATCTTCTACTCTTTTTCGGAATCAGCGGATAAAAAGTTCATCGACCAGTCGTTTAAATTGCGGACTGACGATCTCTTCGACTCGCCCTTGATCCGCCAGCAACGAATATTCCGGGTGGATCGAAAGCTCAGCCAAGATCGGTAAATCGAATTCGTTCGCCAGCTCCGGCAACTTGCTTTGACCGAACGGATACATCTTTTCACCGCAATGACTGCATTCCATGTAGCTCATGTTTTCGATCAATCCCAGTATCGGAATATGCATCTGATTGGCCATTGCGATCGCTTTCGTCACGATCATGGAAACCAGTTCTTGCGGGGTCGTAACGACGATAATACCGTCAAGCGGGAGTGATTGATAGACGGTCAACGGAACATCCCCGGTTCCCGGCGGCATATCGATGTACATGACATCCACATTTCCCCATTCGACTTCCGTGTAAAATTCTTTGACGGCATTACCGATCATCGGTCCGCGCCACAGAATGGGTGTCGTATCACTTTCAAGCAGCATATTGGCACTGATGATACGTATCCCTTCGTTTGAAATAAAAGGTTGAATACCGTTCACTGTACTGTAGCCAGCTCCGGTAACGGAAAACATTCTGCCGATCGAAGGTCCGGTGATATCACCGTCCAAGATCGCCGTCGTATACCCGGCTCGTTGCGTATGCACTGCCATCAATGATGTGACGGTCGATTTTCCGACACCGCCTTTCCCGCTCACGATCGCGATCATGTGCTTGATCTTTGTTGTCTTTTTGGGATGAGCTTTAAACGGATTGAAATTCGGATCTAACGGTTTTTCTGACATACTCTCTCCTTTTCTTACGTGAGCAAACAAAAGCCACCTTTGCCGAACCTGACAACACGTGGTGCAGGATAAGCTTGGGTGGCATTTACGCTTGCACTTAAGGTCGTGTTAATTATACCTCAGATGCTGCGTTTTGACTATTTATGTGAATTGAAATCAATGTATGATCAAGCGTTGTAAGCAAGACGGAGGATCTCCATCATTTCCTTGACCAACGGTTGACGCGGGTTACAAGGTGAGCATTGATCTTCATATGCTAGCATAGCGACGCTTTCAATGTTCTGATTGAAATCTTCAAGATCGATCTTTTGTTCGGCAAGACTCATCTTGATCCCCAAACTGCGGGCCAGATCATCACATGCCTTCGCATAACTTTCGACCCCTTCTTCAATCGTTGATGCCGGCAGACCAAGCATTCTGGCTAAAGCGGCATAACGCTCGTTGGCACAGTAGAAGTTATATTTCGGCCATACAGCCGGTTTTGAAGGCTGTGTACCGTTGTAACGGATGACATGCGGTAACAGGATAGCGTTGGCACGACCGTGCGGCACATGCCACTGGGCACCGATCTTATGCGCCAAAGAGTGATTGATTCCCAAGAAAGCATTCGCGAAAGCCATACCGGCGATCGTCGATGCATTGTGCATCTTCTCGCGCGCTTCCGGATCGGAGGCGCCGTTTTTAACGGATCTCGGGAGATATTCAAAGACCATCTTGATGGCTTGTAAACATAAACCATCGGTGAAGTCATTCGCTAACGTAGAAACATAGGCTTCTGTCGCATGGGTCAATACATCCATACCCGTATCGGCCGTGATACCGGCCGGCAGATTCATTGTCAAACTGGCATCGACGATCGCAACGGTCGGGGTGAGTGAATAATCAGCCAACGGATATTTCTTGTTGACACGCGTATCCGTCAGAACGGCAAACGGCGTTACTTCACTGCCGGTTCCCGAGGTGGTAGGTATACAGACCAATTGTGTCTTCTTTCCCAACTCGGGATAGCGGAAAGCACGTTTACGGATGTCCATGAATTTTTGTTTCAGATCGTCGAAATCAACTTCCGGGTGTTCATAGAACAACCACATGCCCTTGGCTGCGTCCATGGAAGAACCGCCGCCTAATGCGATGATGGTATCCGGTTTGAAAGCCACCATCAACTCATACCCTTTTTTAACAGTCGCGATCGAAGGATCCGGCTCAACGTCACAGAACAATTGGACCTGAACTTTATTTCTGCGCAGATTTAACTGATCGGTGATGCGTGTGACATAGCCCAAGTCGACCATCGTACGGTCAGTGACGATGAAGACACGGTCGATGTCTTTCATTTGCCGAAGATATTGGATGGAATTCTGTTCAAAGTAGATCTTCGAAGGGATCTTAAACCATTGCATATTATTATTACGGCGACCGATGCGTTTGATATTCAACAGGTTGATCGCTGAAATGTTATTGGAGACCGAGTTATGACCGTATGAGCCGCAGCCTAAGGTCAATGACGGGATGAATGCGTTATAGACATTACCGATACCGCCGAAGGTCGAAGGACTGTTCCAGATGATTCGGATGGCTTTACATGCTTTACCGAATTCATCGGCGATCTTTTTATCGGCAGTATGAATGGCAGCCGAATGACCGAGACCGTTGAATTCAACCATTTTACGGGACATGTCGATGCCTTCTTCAGTTGAAGTACTGATCAAGAAAGCCAATACCGGGCTCAATTTTTCACGTGTCTGAGGTTCGTTCGGTCCGACTTCTTTACACTTGATAGCTAAGATAACAGTATTCTCAGGAACTTTGAAACCGGCCTGCTCAGCGATCCAGATCGCGCTTTTACCGACAACGGACGGATTCAGATAAGCATTTTCGACACCTTCGTCATAGGCGGCATGACCGAACATGAATTTCTCGACGGCTGCTTTTTCCGCTTCTGTCGTAAAGTAGACGCCGTATTTCGCAAACAACGCCAACGCTTCATCATTGATCTCTTGATCGATGATAATGGCTTGTTCGGAAGCACAGATCATGCCGTTATCGAAGGCTTTCGACAGAACGATGTCATTAACAGCCTGACGAATGTTGCATGTCTTCTCCATGTAAGCAGGTACGTTACCGGCTCCGACACCCAGTGCCGGTTTACCGCAGGAATACGCAGCTTTGACCATCGCGTTACCGCCGGTAGCTAAGATGGTTGCGACATCTTTGTGATTCATGAGTTCCGCTGTCGCTTCTTTCGAAGGAGCATCGATCCATTGAATACAGTTTTCCGGCGCTCCGGCTTTTAGTGCTGCTTGGTAAACGACACGGGCAGAAGCTGCTGAACAGTTCTGGGCGGACGGATGGAACAAGAAAATGATTGGATTACGTGTCTTCAATGCGATCAAACATTTGAAGATCGTCGTTGAAGTCGGATTGGTGACCGGCGTGATTCCGCAAATAACACCCACCGGTTCAGCGATCTCGGTGATTCCCGATGATTCGTTTTCACTGATGATACCGACGGTTTTTAAATGACGCATGTCGTTGACTACATATTCACAGGCAAATAGATTTTTAGTTGCTTTATCTTCGAATAGACCGCGTTGTGTTTCTTTGACTGCCAACATTGCCAGTTCTCCGTGTTGATCAAGTGCAGCAACCGATGCTTTCGCAACGATATAATCGACTTGTTCCTGATCCAACAAATAGAACTGTTCAAGTGCGGTTACACCTTTTTGTACGTAACCGTCGACATCCAAGCGGACCTGTTCTTCAAAGCTGAGCTTTGTTTCAGGTTGTGCGTTAATTTCTTTTTTTGCCATGATGTTTCTCCTATTGTGAATATTTTATTTATCCACACGCAAAGTCTACATCGGCCTTCAAACCCTGTCAAGTGTTTTTGTTATACTTTTCACAAGTAAACGGTTACATTAATTTCATCCACTTTTTTCGGTATGATTAATACTTCAAAAACACATATATTACCTTTGTATTCCTGTGTTGAAAGTACTTTTGCATAACAAAAGCGCACATCACGAGATGCGCGCTTTAACTTACTTGATTTTTTTATTCGACGCTGGCAGGCTTAGCGAAGCTTAACAACAGATTCAATACGATTCCGAAAACGGATGCGGTAGCGATCGCCGGCAGTTGAGCTCCGAACATCGGGATCATTCCGCCCGGGAAAATGTAACTGCCGCCCAGTCCGACAACTAAGATAACAGCGATGATGGCTAAATTCTTGGAATTGAACAAATCAACTTTACGGCTGATCATGATCGCAATACCCTGCGCTCCGATGATACCGAAGAGATAAATACAAGCACCGTTGATGACCGGTGACGGAATCGTCAAGACAAGATTGGATAACGGACTGACGAAAGAAACGATCATCGTGATGATGGCTGCTGCGCCTAGAACCCAAACCGAGAAATTATTCGTGATTGCCATGGTTGAGAGATTTTCGCCGTAATTGGTTCCGGCCGGACCGCCGACCATTGAAGATACGATATCTCCGATACCGTCACCAATCAGATTCAGACCCAGTTTCGAAGCGATGTCGTGTTTTTCGGCACCTTTCTTTTCAGCCAAGTTATTCACATAGATATCAAGTTGAAACAAATGTGCCGTTGATTCCGGTATGGTTGCGATGGCAATCGGCATGATTGCGATGACCGCCGGCCATGAGACAGTCGGCAGTGTGAAATGCGGAGCTTGAATCAATGCGCCTGACAGTACTTTTGTGAAATCGACCAATCCCAACGGAATACTGATCAGATAACCAACCAGAATCCCTAGCAGGATCGGTAACTGACTCCATACCCCTTTTAAGTAAACGGAGAACAGGATCGTGGTGATCAACGTGATCAGCGCAACCGTCCAAGCACTGTTGGAAGCCAACCCTGTCGCAGCATCGAAGCCGGCCGCATTGACCATGGCAGTTCCGGCCAGTGACAGACCGATAACGATGGCGATACTTCCGGTGACAGTCGGAGGTAGGATCTTTTCAATCTTTTCCTGACCGAAACGAGATACGACTAAACCGGCGGCGATTGAAACAAAGCCGGACATGATGACACCGAATTGAGCCTGTGAAATCAGGGCATCCGGAGCAACCACACCGAATTTAGCGCCGGTAATTCCGACGATCGCTGCGATATAAGAGAAACTTGATCCGTAATAAAGCGGGATTTTACCTTTTGTGATGAAGATGAAACTCAAGGTCGCAAGTCCGCTTGCGAAGATGGTCGTCGAGACATGGAAACCGGTCAACATCGCAACCAAGACGGTTGCCGGAAACATGACCAGGATCTGTTGTAAAGCGAATAGTAATAATTTCCATACGGGTGGACGCTCTTCAGGAAGGTAGCCGTGGACGAAGTCTTTCATGTTTTTCTCCTTGTGAATGGGATATCCCAAGCGTATAGTCCGTTTTGCAAGAAAAAGGGTCCTAAGGTGGACCCTTTTTGTGCGTTTGGCAAGTTCTTTGCACCTTGTCAATCTCTCAGGATTGACTTAAAGGATCTATACTTGTATTGAGTATATCAATGAATCGAATGTTTGTACAGGCGAAATTCAAAGTTCCTGCTCAAACTTACCGATACTTTATGAGATGGCTTTTAAAACGAAGTTGATGATAAATAAGAGGGTCGAGATCAAGAGGATCGGATGAACTTCTTTGATCTTACCGGTAACTAATTTAACTAAGGTATATGAGATGAAACCAACAGCGATACCATCCGAGATACTGTAGGTAAAGGCCATGAAACTGACTGCGAAGAATGCCGGAACAGCTTCTTCTAAATCCGACCATTTAACATCAGCGAATGAGGATGCCATCAAGATACCGACGATAACCAACGCCGGTGCCGTTGCAGCTGCCGGTACTAATCCGGCAAACGGAGCCAATACGATACAAACCAAGAACAATAAAGCAACCGTAACAGCGGTAAGACCGGTACGTCCGCCTTCTTCGATACCGGCAGCACTTTCAACGTACGTTGTCGTGTTGGATGTTCCTAAGATGGCACCGATTGAGGTGGCAACGGAGTCAGCGAATAACGCTTTATCCATTCTTGACGAGAAACCTTTTCCGTTTTCAAGCGCATATTCATCTTCAGCCGTAAAGATACCTGAACGACGGCCGGTTCCGATAAAGGTTCCGATCGTATCGAAGGTGTCAGTCAAACTGAATGCGAATACTGTCGTAAGAACGATCGGAAGACGGGACATGTCGGCAAACAGACTGCCGATGCCTTCTGAGCCGACCGCTTTTCCGAAAACAGTTCCGAGTGCAGCGAAGTTTTCGCCGATCGTACTGAACGTCGGTGCAGCAGCAGCGATGTTAACAACACCCATCGGAATTCCGACCAGCGTCGTAGCAACGATACTGATCAGCATAGCGCCTTTAACTTTTTTGACCATCAAGATAATGGTCAAAACCAGACCGAACAAGAACAGCAGTTTGGTCGGAGAGTTGAAAAGAGCCAATGATGTGAACCCGGTGTCGGTATCCGAGAACGGGATCAAGTTAAGCATACGGACATCATTCAATCCGATGAAGGCGATGAATAAGCCGATACCGCCGCCGATTGCGTGTTGCAATGACAATGGGATCGCTTTAACGATGTGTTTACGGACACGTGTGACCGTGATCAGAATATTGATGATACCACAAACGAAGACCATAGCCAGCGCTTCGTAAGGGGTGAATTTAAGAACAAAACAAACGGTATAGGTGAAGAAAGCATTCAAGCCCATGCCCGGTGCCAGTGCGTAAGGTACATTGGCGAATAATCCCATGATCATGGTTCCGATCGCAGAAGCGAAAATCGTTGCGAGGAAGACAGCCCCCCAAGGTAATCCAGTTTTTGCCAAAATAGTAGGATTAACGAATAAGATGTAAGCCATTGTAAAGAATGTTGTGAATCCTGCTAAGATTTCGGTTTGAACGGTTGTACCATATTTCTTCAACTTAAAGAATTTTTCCATTTTTCCTCTTGCTCCCTTTTTCCGATTTATTGTTAACAAACAAAAAAAGCCGGAAAGAAACCGACTTAATTAATCAGTACCAAAACAACTTGGCTGAATGATCAATTGGTAGTTTTCTTAACCTAGATAGTCGAATCGTTTACGGTGATTCGGTAGAGACTACTTGTCCATATTACAAGTATTATATGCCGGTTAACTTTAAATACTTTTTCAGTATATTGTAATATGCAAGGAGTGTCAAGTTCCCTGTCACATTTTTTACCATAATTGATATGAAAACGATTATAACCTTTTCTTGTCAGAATTGATCAGTACGTAGGCAAAGAGTCCGATATATAAAGGTGTCAACGCAGCCACGAATGCCCATAGGAGCGGGTCTCCGTTTTCCAAGCGTTTCGCATCGCGGAAAACATAGATTCCGATGATGATCGGAGCGATGAAAACGAATATAATAATCAACGGAAGTAGGATCAGAATGCCTGACAATATAATACTCATGTTGTACTCCTTCGGTCCGAATCGGGCGTGCTAAACTGTTACTTTTATTATACCTGTTTACAGAACGTTTTCATTATATAAAAGCGAAAAATCCCGTTGATCATAACGTTTCAACTGCCAAGTCAGCAATAATGTAACCGCCCCAACTGCGACAATGATCGCCCAACACTGCGGATAGCTCAACACATCGACCATTCGGCCGAATAGGATCTGACCTAAACCGGCGATCACACCGGAGAGTACGGAGATGACCGCACTGATGCGGCCTCTGTGACTGGCCGGGATACGCAGTGTAAAATAGGTAGAACGAGCCAATGTATTGACGATCTCACCCCAAGTGAAAAACACCATACCGATAAAGAAAAACGGAAGCATCGTCGGAAACAATCCGAATAGAGCGATTCCCAGCATGAACAGTAATACAGACAAGCCCATCTTAGTGATCTCTTTGAGTTTCTTTAACCATTGCGTAAAAATAGGTGTAAACACGATCACGATCAATCCGTTCATACTGGAGATCAATCCGAAATAGAAGACTCCCTGATCCCCGAACGAATGCGTCAGATTTAACGGTAACAGAAAATTGATCTGCATATACAACAGCCCGAGCAGAGCTGTAACCCAGAGATAGATCCATAGGGCTTTTCGGCCCAACAGTACATTAAGGGTCGAAGTTTCTGATTCAGGTTGCTCATAATGCGATAATTGATCTTTATCGTAACCGGTCTTGCCTTCTTTGACCAATACATGGATCAGAATGGTTCCGATCAATGTTGTAGCCCCGTCGATAATGAATGCTAACCAAAGATAATGAGTAAACAACAGACCCCCGATCGACGGTCCCAGAATAAACCCCAAATTAAATCCCAAGTAACTGAGCGAATACGCTTTTTCACGATCTTCGCTGCTTGATTTATCGGCGATCATGGCTTCATATGCCGGTCCCTGTAGATTCGAGAAAAAATTGGCCGCGAAGAATAGCAACAGACTGACATAGGTCAACGGTAGGATTCCGCACGCAAAATAGCACAACACGGTCACATAACTGCAGAAAACGATCAGTTTCTTGCGACCGAACTTATCGGTCAATTTCCCGCCGATCATGACAGCCGGTATACTCAACATCGAACCTAACACTAAAATCACCGATATGTCACCAGCGGAAAAATTGAATTTATTACGTAAGATCAACGTCATCAACGGCCAAATGAACGTCCCCATCGCCGAGATCATGCGTCCGAAAAACAATACATAGATTTCTTTGTTTAACCCTTTATACTGATTGAAAATAGACATGATTTTCCCCTTTTAGATACCTAAGAAAGCTAACAAACCGTATGAGATCAACGTCATTACGACGGCCGCGATCAAGACTCCTAAACAAACTGACAGAAGTGCCCGTTTCTTATCCATCTTCAGCAAGACAGCGATCAGTGCGCCGGTCCATGCGCCGGTACCCGGCAGCGGAATAGCGACGAAGATCATCAGCGCCAAGAATTCGGTATTCGCCATACCCTCACTCTTATGCAATGCGCGTTTTTCGATCTTCTCAATAATATTTTTCATGATATTATGATTCTTCATGTAGGTCATCACGTGTTCGATGAACCAGATGATGAACGGAATCGGAAGCAGATTTCCAATGACCGAATAGGCAACTGTCGTGATCATCGGAAGCCGCAGCGCATAACCGGCTAAAATACCGCCGCGCAACTCAAGGATTGGAAGTAGCGAAATGATAAATACCACCAGTTCTTTGGATAAAAACTTCCCGAAAAATGCCACTAAGGCAGTAACCATTGATTCGACCATTAGATATTCTCCTTTTTAGGTAATTCTACATGGAAGCAGAATGACAGCCAAGCGAAACAAATACTTTCATTCATTTCATTGAAACGGTTCATTCCCTCTTCTTGATAGGCTTGCGCCGGTTTTGTGTTTGCGTATGAACGCAGATGAATTCCCTGTTGCAGCGAATTCATGGCACGTACATGATCCATCCATTGCTGATCGATGATCCGCAACAGAACCGTACGAAGGAGTTTAGGTACTTCCGGACTGAAGTCCAGTAAGGTGATGACACTTGATTGCATACGGGTACTGACCCATCCGTTGCGATGGTCATCTTGAGCGAGGAGTTTGATTTCCTGCGCATCGGCAGGAAGTCCTATCTCGTTGATCTTCGCGACCCAACCGGCAATCTCACTGAATTCGATGCGTTTCGGTGCTCCTGCAAAAAGGGCATTAGCAGCCGTATCGGAACACCGCGTAAGCGTCGGAAGCATGTCGTCGGTATCTAGTAGTTGATTACGCCAGTCATAGATAGCCTCACGTTGAATGCGCAAGACATCATCATATTCAAGCAGGTTTTTACGGGCATCGAAATGCTGATTGACCGCAAAATCCTGGATCTTATCAACAAACGCCAATACATCTTTACCGATCGCTTTACCTTTGCGATAAGGTTCAAGTCGATCTTGCATATATTCGGTTGAATATTTTAGAATCAGATCATCTTCCAGACTTACAAAGAACTGAGCCAATCCCGGATCGCCCTGACGACCCGAACGGCCGCGCAACTGATTATCGATTCGTTTTGATTCATGACGTTCGGTTCCCAAAACGGCTAATCCGCCCAGTTCGGCAACTCCCTCACTGAGTTTGATGTCGGTACCGCGTCCGGCCATGTTGGTGGCGATCGTGATCACGTCTCTCTGTCCGGCACGGGCGATGATAGCTGCTTCAGCCGCATGGTTTTTAGCGTTTAATACCACATGTTCCAACCGTCTTTTCTTCAACAGTTCGGAAACCATTTCCGATGTTTCAACTGAAAGTGTTCCCACTAACAGCGGTTGACCTTTTGCGTGAAGTTCACTGATCGTATCGACCAGCGCATTGAATTTCTCTTCTTTCGAAGCGAAGATGCGATCCGGAAGTTCGGTCCGAACGACCGGACGATGAGTCGGTACACAAATAACCCGCATATTATAGGTCGTGAGGAATTCGACTTCTTCTGTTTTAGCCGTGCCGGTCATTCCGCATAAGTGATCATACAGTCTGAAAAAGTTCTGGTAGGTGATCGTCGCCAATGTCAGTGTCTCATTTTTGATTGAGATCCCTTCTTTGGCTTGGACGGCTTGGTGTAATCCGTCACTGTATTCACGGCCTTCCATCTTACGCCCGGTAAATTCGTCGATCAAGGCGATCTCATCACCGTCGACCATGTATTCGACATCGCGTTTCATCATATGATTCGCCCGCAATGCTTGTTTGACATGATGAACCAATTGTGGCTCGGCAGCATCATATAGATTCGATACATTAAAATAACGTTCGGCTTTTTGAATTCCCGAATCAGTTAAATAACAGGCATTTTTCTGCAGATCGATTTCGAAATCATTTTTTCTGAGTCCTTTGACGAAAAGATCCGCCCGTACATATAACGGGTTATCCAATTCACCGCCGCCGGAAATGATCAACGGAGTACGCGATTCGTCAACTAAGATGGAATCAACTTCATCGACCAACGCATAGACGAGTGGACGAAGGACACGGTCTTCTTTACGGATCACCATGTTATCGCGAAGATAATCAAAACCCAGTTCCGAGTTAAAGGTATAGGTGATATCGGCTTTATAGACTTCGCGCTTGGCACTGGCAGTCAGGCGGTTGAGGTTCAATCCGACCGTACATCCCAGAAAACGATAAACGGCACCCATCCATTCACTGTCACGGGCAGCCAGGTATTCATTGACGGTAACGACATGAACGCCGCGACCTTCCAAACAATGGAGATAGACAGGCATGATCGAAGTCAGAGTCTTACCTTCACCGGTCTTCATTTCGGCGATATCACCTTCATGAAGAATAACAGCACCGATGATCTGTTCATAGAAAGGTGTTTCGTGCAGAACGCGAGTTGCAGCTTCACAGACGACCGCATACGCTTCGGGCAATAAACTGTTCAGCAATTGGCCGTCGGCCAGCCGTTGTTTGAATTCGGTTGTTTTCGCTAAAAGTTGCTCGTCGGAGAGATCCGCCGTAACAGACTTTAAGGCCATGACTTTATCGGCTTCCTTGCGGGCATGGGCTAAACTTTTCTTGTCGGGATCTAATAGATATTGTAATTTTGTTAACATGTGTTTTTCCTCTTTCGGTGGTAGTTTAGAATCCTGCCGAAAGATTACGGTGCTTGCGATCCGGTCGTTGAATGCAACAATAAGGAATCAACCAATGTAAGTGTCGATTCGCCAAAGGCGAACAACTGGTTTTTATGGATTTTTTTGAACAAATCTTGTGTTATTAAAAGTGAAGTCAGTGCCAAGACGGCCAATAATTCTTCACGAGCGATCTTTTTGATTTTATTCGCTGTTCCGCTAGAATTGAGTACCGATAAATCAAGGTTGTCTTGTTTATCGGAAGTCTCGTTTACCGGCAGTTGCGGTAGTACGATCGGTAGAATGGATATGTACATAACAAAAAGCCCGAGGATTCCCAGGATCAAGAAAAAGATTCTCTTGAAATTCCGAACTTTTACCATAATTTTCAGTCTCCTATCGCTGATAAGCTCTGAAAGCGACAGCCAATGTCTGCGGACCTGAGTGCAGACCGATGACCGGACCAATCTTCGTGATACGCACTTCCGTGACATCCGGATCTTCCATCAGCATGGATCGCAATAATTCTGCTTCTTCCGGTGCGTCTGAGTGACAGACGGACACCAGACTCTTATCGATAACATTGGTACGGAATATTTCTGCCAATCGTTTGATCGAAGCTTTTCGACCGCGTACTTTATCGACCGGGATCAAGCGACCTTCTTCGTCACAATGCAGAAGCGGCTTGATCTGAAGCATGAATCCCAACATCGCCGCTGCATTGGACAAGCGTCCGCTGCGGGAAAGATGAATCAAATCATCCACGGTAAACCACAGAGCGATCTGATGTTTGAGTGTTTCCGCATAAACCGCAGCTTCCTGCAGATCAGCTCCTTCTTCGATTTTACGGGCTGTATACAAAACGATCATTCCTTCCCCAAAGGATGCGGAGAGTGAATCGACCAATTCGATTTTTATGTCGGGGTATTTTCCCATCACCGCCGTACGGGCTACCCAAGCGTTCTGAAACGTCCCGCTGAGTGCCGATGCGAAACCGATGTAGAGTATGTCTTTGCCTTGTTTGGCGATCTTCGTGAAAGCTTCGATAAATGTATATGTCGTGATCTGCGAAGTACCGGCTTTCTCACCTTGTTTAACTTGTGTATAAAAGCTCTTCTCATCGAACTCTTTGTCCGGATGAAACATAAAGTCGTTTTCCCCCAACCTTACATTCATCTCGATTACTTCGATCTTATGCTGTTTGAGATCTTCAGGAGTCAAATCCGAAGTTGCATCTGTCATTAGTATATAATCATGCATGGTTTTTCCTCCTACCTTTTCGTATGATCCATCTTGCCCCTTTAAACAATTCAAATAGTATTATAACACCTAAAAGATTCAATATCATGTCATCCACGTCAAATGCCCCGCTCATCGTGAGGTATTGAAGCGTTTCGACGCTAAATAACATAAGGATAATTGTACTGTAGAAATAGAAACGCTGCTTGAACGTATCACTGAGTTTCGGTAAAAAATAGCCCATCGGCGCAAACGCAGCCAAATTACCGGCCAAATTAACTAACATCGTCCATTCCGAAACGCGACCGAGCTGATATTTGTTTAAGTAGTTATTGATCGTAGCAAACGGAATCAAATTGATGTGATCACTCATTGCGATCTGTAACGCACGGAAACCACCATTTTTTATCCAACTGATATCGAACGTGCGATTCCCGACAAACAGTTCGTAAAACAACAAACTCAAATAGACTATAAAGACGAAAGTAATAACCGGATTCTGCTTAGAAACCGTACTTATTTTCTTCATGATCCGATCATCCTTTCCTTTTTCATCTTATAAAAGTTGAAAACATACTGATTATACCATAATTATTCCGTGCTTTCGCCCTCACGTCGCTCGTTTTGTGTTGCTTTTGTGTTAAAAAAGTGAGCAATTACACTCACTTTACAGATTTTTATGTTTCATGAATTCTCACTGATTCAATGATATAAGCTCAACCTATAAATAATTTCAGTACTTCTTCGGTACTCATCAATTCCGCGATTTCTTGTCCCAAACTTTTATTTTGTCGAGTAACGATACTTTTGGATGTTTGACCGTTATTGTCCATCGTCGAGTGTGCATCACTGACCAAAATAGTTTCATATCCGTGCGTTTTGGCACTTCTCGTCGTGGCATCCACGCAAAACTCTGATTGCATCCCTGTGATGATCAGTCGACTGATTCCAAGCTCCTTCAATTTCTGTTCCAGATCCGTTCTGAAAAATGCATCACTCGCTGTTTTCTCGATGATCGGTTCACCGGTAATCGGCGCAAGAGCCGGTAATATCTGCCATGTTTTACTGGCACGCAAAAATTCACCTTCTTCTTCGTTATGTTGGATGAAGATCACCGGAATGTCTTTTTCTCTGGCTGCTTTGATCAGTTTTTGAATGTTGCTTACGACGATTTCCCCTTGAAATGGTTGATTATCTAGAAATGAAAACATGGCTACCTGCATATCGATGATCAATAATCCTGTTTTTTTCATAAGATCCTCCGCTCATTCTGTTAGTGAGATTATATCCTTGTTTGTTCATGGGTACAATCTCTTCAACGATGCTTTGGTGATTTTCTCTAAAAAAAACAGTTCAAGTGAACCGTTTTCATACTGTTTGAGTAGTTAAGTGTAGCGATACCATTTGTTTCTTCGCATAGGCTCAAGACAGGGAGTTACATTTCTTTTTGAAACTTGCTGAGATAGTAAATGCTCGAGAAAACAATAAATAAGTAGGCGGCTACAAAAGTTAACGTAACATACATATCAACCTGCATCAATGCAAACGCCATCATCAATGCCCCAAATACCATCACCATCAGATCGTAAGATTTTGCTTTTGCTCTATTCCTTATAGCTGTATTGCGCTCGTCTTTAGTCTCGATTTCAATCTTCTTTGCAGATTGAGGGTCATTTCTTAATGCAAGTCTGCTTATTACTGTGCCAATATTTTGTCCAAAGATTCCTGTACCTATACCAATACAAATATAGGGTAATGTACGCAAAATACCTCGCATGCTCGGTATTGTTTTTAATATAACAAGTCCTGTTGAAAAAATAACAAAACCAATAATCGAAAACACGACATACTTTCCAATTTTACTGTTTTTCACTGTTTTCTTCCTCCTCATAAATAAAAATTTCTTCAATACTCATTTCAAAGTACCTGGCAATTTTAAATGCCAATATAATCGAAGGATTATACCGCCCCTTTTCAAGAGAACTTATAGTTTGCCTCGACACTTCCAGAACAGATGCAAGATCTTCCTGATTTACCCCTCGTTTTTTTCGAATTTCTTCCAGTCTGTTTTTCAAAACTATTCTCCCTTCTGTGGCTAACGGAAAGTCAACTTTACATTAATAATATAGCACAGCGACTTTTGAATGTAAAGTTAACTTTCCATATTTATTGAATGTTTTTTAAGCTAACCAAAGTGTCAAATAATTCGTATGTAATATAAGAACAAAAACTCAATAAAAAGACTTCCGTAAATTGCAATGGGAAGTCGTCCACTTTTTGAAATAAAGGAATCTAAGTAAAATTAAGTCATTTGAATTTGACTAAAGTGGATTAAGATAGCATCTGTCGGGGTTTGATAGTTAAGAATCTTTCGCCGTTCACCCTCCTACTTATTAAAATAAGTCATATTTTTATTTTAACTATATTCTTGGCATCCCTAAGCTCGGTTGTTCTCCGACCGACTCTTTTGCAATCCGGATGACAACTTTTCCCCGCGCATGACCTTTAGTGAGATATTGCATCGCTTCAGGGATTTCTTCTAACGAATAAAATCGATCGATAACGGGTCTGATTTTACCTACTTCGACAAGTTTGATGATATAATCCAAATCCTTCGCGTTCTGCTTAGCAGCAAGCAGTTTAATTTTCTTGCGACCAACCGACAGAATTGCACCAAACAACATCGTTTTAATCACCTGTGATAAGGAACCACCAGCCATAACACATATACCCATTGGAGTCAGTAAGCGCATATAAGATGATAGTGAATTGTTACCATTTACCGCCATGATAAGATCATATCTTTCACTACTTTGCATGACATCACGCTCATGATAATTGATGACTCGATCCGCTCCGATCGACTGCACCATTTCCACATTGTTGGTACCACAGACGGCGGTGACATCGGTATTGAAGTTCTTGGCCAATTGTACGGCGAATGTTCCCACTCCTCCTCCCGCTCCATGAATCAACACTTTTTGTCCAGATTGAATGTTTCCTAGATTTCGCAATCCCTGCAGAGCGGTAACGGCGGCCATCGGGACCGTAGCCGCTGTTTCAAACGATATGCCTGCCGGCTTCAGTGCCAAGATATTTTCAGTGGCGAGGGTATATTCCGCAAAACCTCCGAAACCACATGAGGCTAAATCGCCAAACACCTCGTCGCCAACCTTGAATCTAGTAATATTTTTGCCGACAGATATGACCCTTCCCGCTATATCCGAACCGTAAATTTTCCGTTTCGGAACGATACCCATTTTTATCGAACGGTAATCGGCAGCATTTACAGATACCGCAACTACTTCAATCAGAACTTCATTATCATTTGGAACTGGCTTTTCTATTTCGCAAAGTAGAAGTTTGTTTTGCGTATTCTTCTTGTCATAAATAATCGCTTTCATTTCCTATTCTCCTTTCAATTCATATTCAAATACATCCGAGATCTTCAAATCGAATGCCACCGCGATACGGAAAGCGAGTTCCAGCGTCGGCGAGTATTTACCGGCTTCGATGGCATTGATGGTCTGTCTGGAAACCCCGGTTTTTTCTGCCAGCGTCTGCTGTGACATCTCATCCGCAAAGAAGCGCAGTTTCCGGATATTGTTCGTTATTTCGAATTTCTTAACCATTTCAAACACCGTTTCTGTAGAAGTACAGGGTGGTGAATCCTTCTATGATCGAACCTAAGCCGAAAGATACGAACAAGATATTGATCATCAAAACCGGAGAATAGTTAAGAATCAATGACACCAACGCTGTGATGAATCCGATTCCAGCAACGATGAAACTGATGCGCATGGACTTTAGTCCGATCAGCTTGTCCATTTCGTCGGTGACCATTTCCAGCTCAATCGATTTTTCGATCGCTTTATCATCGCTGTTGAAATCTTTCACTTTTTCAATAACCGCTACGGATATAGAAAGCAGAATATGGAATACGATCTGGATAACGATATTCACTACGATTCCGACACCGATAAACATAAGCATGGTGACTGCCCAGAACTTCATATCGCCTACCGTCACCATACCGGTTTGAACTTTCCCATATGCATAGATACAATATGCCCCTAAAATCAGCAACCCTGTAATGATTGAAACGATCGTCCTTTTTTCTTGATACGACATTAGATTTTGTCTCCTTTTGTAATTGTATCTTCTAATAGACACATTGTATTTTATGCTTTACTATTTGTCAAGTTTTATTTACATTATGTATATTATTTCAATCATATAGAAAGTTTCTCGGATTTTTTAACTTTCCGAGAAACTTGATTGTTGCTTAATATATCCTTAACTGGTTGGTAATGACAGAAAGTTGTCTATCAATGTTGGAATATCGATTCAGATATTTCATTTTAAATGTCGTCTACGAATTTCAACAATCGTCCTTCATAACCGTCCAGTTTTCAGCCCAGTTTCGCAAAAATGTCGTTCATTTCGTTGATCCGGGCTATAATTTACTCTGACTGATAACGGAGAAGTTCATGATTTCAATATCTATTTTGCATTAGATCCAAACATTATCCCTCAAACATTTTCTTTAAAAATCCCTCATTCAACAAATGGACGGTTTCAAACTTACCATGATAGAATACTGCCCAATTGTTGAAAACACTCGGAACCGATTTTGCTTTTTCAAGCGTGTCAACTTTCACCAAGTTCAATGGCATGTTCTTGGAATTGCAATAGTTCTCGATTTGTTCAATGCAGTTAGGAATATACGGGCACTGCATTCCATAAAAGATGGTTAATGTTTCACTTTCGACGCTCTGTTTTTTTACTGTTTCAGAAAAGCGAGGGATTGTACCATCAAAGGATAATGCCATCAATTGATATTCATCGCCAATGCTATCAACCGTCATAAATCCATATTTCAACATGAACTTTCTTTCGGAAAGAAAAGGTTTTTTCTTATTGGAACTAATAATGCATACCCCTGACTTGTTTTGACTTTTGGCATCGTTTATGCAATATTCGAGTAGCTCTTTTCCATATCCTTTGTTCTTAAAACTACCGGATACCCATAAACAATAGATATATATGAAGTTGTCTCCGACAATCGGCACCCAAGCTTTCTCCAAGGGTGCATATTCGATGAAAACCTTCCCCTTTTCATTCAATTTTCTAAAAATGTGCCCCTCAACAATTCTTTCCTTCAACCATTCCTTTTTGAGATCTACACCGCATTGGTGCTTTTTATCGGCAATCGCACAACAAAGGTGTTCACTTGCCAGGTTTTCAGCGCTTAAATTGATATATTCGTTGCTCATTTGCATTCCCCTTTGATTTTTATAAGTATTGTTTGTTTGCATTTTACAATGTATATAAAAAGAAGTCCACTACATTTCTGCAATCGACTTCTTTGTAAAACAATCTGGTGGAGATTAGGGGATTCGAACCCCTGACCCCTTGATTGCGAACCAAGTGCTCTACCAACTGAGCTAAACCCCCAAACAATGCAAGGCTATTATAACATACCCTTGCTTTGGACTCAATAATTGTTTAACTTCTAAAGTAGGCTCAGCAACTCTTTCGGAGTTCGGATAATGAAGTCGGCATGATGGTCTTCAAGTTCCTTTTGCGATCTGAACCCCCATGTGACACCGACTGATTTGAGACCTGCATTATGGGCTGTCTGCATGTCGACACGCGTATCCCCGACATATAATATATGTTCTTTCGCGAGATCCATGGCGTTGATTGCTTGTAAGGTCAATGTCGGATCCGGTTTACGGTCGATGCCTTCCAGTTCGCCGGTAACATAAATGAAGTTTACCTGCGGGAAATAGTGTTTGATCATGGTTTGCGTGTAATCATTCATCTTATTGGATACGACACTCAGTTTGATGTGTTTGGCTTGTAACTGATTTAACGTTGCCAGGATCCCTTTATACGGATGCGATTTCGTCATGTAGCGACTCGCATAATCGGTCTTGAACTGTTGGAGAACATGTTCGATCCGTTGATCATCGCTGTTGTTGGGAAGACTCTGCGTGATCAGATTCTTGATCCCGTTTCCGACCATCCGTTTGATATCATCGACTGAGAATGTCGGTAATGAATTGAGTTCCATGGCTACATTGACGCTATCGCAGAGATCTTCGGCGGTATCCAACAGTGTGCCGTCCAGATCGAATATAAATCCTTGTATCGTTGATTTCATGCGTAATCCTCCTGCTTATTCAAGGATAGGGGATTGAAGCGCAGATGTCAATCGATAAAAAGATTGAATCTTATTCGAATTCCCAAACATCCAACGATAGGTTGCTGAATTGGATCATGGTTGCTAATAACGTGGCTTTGGCACCTTCATTGCGAGTTCCAGCCGCAAGTAACAGATTAACGAAGTGTTCAGGACGGGGTACAGCCAGATTGGCACTCGGAGCTACTTTCGCATAATCACCCAGACCTTTAAGATTATCCTCTATGAGCCGATCGGTGATCCAGTTATCGAAGTCGAGTGCCCATGGATCGACCTTACCATCGTCCTGGAAACGAACCATACGAAGATTATGAACGATACCGCCGCTGGTGATGATCAGATAACCTTCTTCTTTGAATTTACGCAGACTTGCGCCGATCTTGAAATATTCGGCAGCACTGATAAACGGATTGACTGACATTGAAACGACCGGAATATCGGCGGCCGGATACATCATGGCTAGAACTGTCCAAGCACCGTGGTCAAGTCCGCGCTTATTCTCGAGTTCTGACTTGATTCCGCGTGAACTCATTTCCTGTTGAATTCGAATGGCCAATTCGGGATCGCCTTTAGCCGGATATTGGATGGCATACATTTCTTCCGGAAAACCATAGAAATCATAAATCATCGAGTAGTCGCTGACAGTGGAGATCAACTGTATCGGACTTTCGAAATGAGCCGAAAAAATGATGATTCCTTTCGGAGTCGGTAGCTGTTTTGCCAGATTGCGGATGGTATTGGTATAGTTGTTTACGTCAAAGATGATCGTCGGTGCACCGTGACCGATAAAATACGATGGGAACATGATTTATCCTCCTTTATTTTCAATATAATTTATTATACACCCAACTCTTATCCGTCAGATAAAAACGGCTTTCGCCGTTTTTGTTTATTCGATTCCGCTCACATTGACATCAAAGATCTGAACTTTTAACGGTCCCGAAAACCGATTGACCAATTGCCGTTCTAGAGAGAGATACATATGCGTATGAAGATCCAGTATTTTACCGGAAACAGATCCGCCGGTGATCGGTGTTTTCTTTCCGTCTTCGATCAGATAACCCAAGCGGATCTCTCCGCCGAAGTCACCGGTTTGGCCGTCAACGATGAAACTCGAGAAATCCAGTACTTCAAGATTCACTCCAGTTTCCATTTCGGCAACGGTTTTACTGCCGCTTTCGACGACCATGTTGCGCAGATTGCCGGTCGGTTTGACTTCCATGTAATGGCAGTGACGGGCATCGCCCCAGACCTGTTTGAAAATTCCCTTGTTAACGACGGAAGTTGTTGTGAGGACTGTTCCGTCTTCATCGATCGGTGAATTGTGGCAGGATCCCGGTAATGTGGGAACCATCGTGAAACTGACGGTATCGCCAAGTACGTTTTCTTGGATATTTTCACCGACATTGAAATTGCTTGATTTACTGTAGAGAGTCGACGCATGCGTTGAAGTACGGTAGAAACCGAAGAAGTCACTTACATTGTCACCCGATAGAATTAAATTAGTCTTATGCAGGGCCGGTGTTGCATGCGCAACGGCTCGGTCTTTGGCTTCAGTGAACGTTTCGCGCAGCTGACGATCCAGATTTTCTTCGATCAATTCGGAAAAACGCAGATCCCGATAAAGTTCGATCTCCCCTTTTTCATCGCGCGAGTTGACGATCATCTCCAATTGCGCATCCTGCATCGAATAGTGCAGATCAAACCCTTTCGCATTAACGAAATGGATGTCGTGATGATTGGCGAAGACTTCGAAACTATTGATCTCACCATGGTATTTTTGAGCAGCATCAAGCGTAAAACGGATGATCCGATTGCCAAGACCGATGACATCTTCCTTTACTTGGATTGGATCTTCGACAGGCTTATTTTGCGGCAGTACATAGAGTTGATTCTTGATCAATTTCGCACTGGCGATCCCTTCAATGATCAGTTGTTCGATTTCTTCGTCGGAATGGGTCGGATAGATCGTGATTTCGGCATGTCCACGTGTAAACGGTTCACTGTCGGAATCAACATAGAGCTTTACCATTGTGTAGGTAACTGATTTACTTCTGCTTTGGTCCAATTTATCAACGATGAAGAACCATTCGGCACTGACGGTCGTTCTTACCTGAACCGAAAAATCAGCGATTTCTTCATTGTCTGTGAGTAGATTCAGTAACTTCGCATTCATTAGCCCAACCTCGCTTTCGCCTTAATATATGCACCGCCGTCGGCGGTCTTAACGAATTCTTTATGACCTTTTCCGCAGAATCCTGCTCCGAAGAGTTCAAAGTCATCTGAGATCATGGTGATTGAGCACAACAGATCGATCACATTTCCGGTCAAGATCACCGGTCCGACGATGTTGCCGGTCAGTTCGCCGTCGATGATTTCGTAACCGCGTGAAAGTACGCATTGGATTCCCCAATTTTTCGGATCTTCCATGCCGCTTTCCATACCATCCAATAGATATCCTTTTTTGATGGATCGGATCATGTCATCGAGTTTATCGGTTCCCTTAGAAAAATACGTCGAGGTCATACGCGTGTAGGCTTTTCGTTCAAACGATTCGCGTTTTCCGTTACCGGTCGGGATCGTGCTCAAACGGGATGCGCTGAGTGCATCGGCGATTCCTCTTTTGAGAATACCGTCTTCGATCACGACTGTATCATGGGCAGCTGTCCCTTCATCATCAAACACATAACTGGATACATTGAGCGGACCCAATGCGCCGTCATGCATCGTCAAGATCGGTGCAGCGACAAATTTATTCATATATTCAGGAGCTTTCGCTCGGTTCTTCACAAACATATCCATCTCGACGCCGTGACCGAACGCTTCATGGGCGATGAGTCCGGTGATCTCAGGTGTACAGATAACGTCATATTCACCCGGAACAATCGGTGTAGCACCGAGTACTTCATCCAACTGTTGGATCGCCGTTTCGACGATTTCAGCCATTTCATCCAAAAGTTCGGCACCCTTCATTCCGCTGGCGGATTTAAAGGCCATCTTGATTCCGTTGTCACCTTTACCGACGATCATGATGTATCCTTGTGACCACGGATAATCCTGAATCAAGTCTTTCTTGGCGGAAATAAACAGTTTACTGACGGAAACTTCCATGTAGGCAGCCACCATATTGACGATGCGCGGATCCATTTCCGAACCGTGTTTGACAAATGATTGAAGTTTGTCTAATTTTTCTTGCAGATCATAGGATTCAAATGGTTTTTGGTAGGATTTCTGTTCATTGACGGTCCATTCTTCTTCGGAGGGGATTTCAACCGGGATGAACGCGTAACCTTCTTTCTTATTCATTTCAAATTGTGCATTCAGATTGTCGCTGACGACTTTCACCGCATCATCGAGTCGGTCAGGCAATTGGTTCAGTGAAAATTCAGCGATTCTTCCTTGGTGGATGGCACGAAAAACCATGCCTCTTTCACCCATGAAATCGCGGATATCCATACTTCTGGTACGGACATTGTACGCTTTACCGCGACTGTCGGTCGCTAACAGGGATACATAGTCGAATTCACTGCATAAGACATTCATCAGGTCCTTGAGCGGTTGATGGATGCGAGATAAATAGTCTGAGGATTGGATTTTCATAAACGTCCTTTCTCTGATTCAGATTGCTCTGTAATAACTATAATGATAAACGCGGAACGGATATGTTGCAAGTAATCTAAATAAATCCGCTTCTTTTTTGATTCACTTGAATCTCAAATGATTCTTCGTTAAAATAAATGCAGAGGAATCGGTATGAAAAAAATTACGACTGAAGTCTGTTGCGGTAAACTTAGCGATGCATTGATCGCTGAAGCGTGTAACGTAGATCGGATTGAGTTGAATCTAGCCCTTGAATTAGGCGGTCTGAGTCCGAGTTACGGAAGTTTTCGGTCGGTGATCGACCAGATCAAGATCCCTGTCCTTTGTATGGTCCGTTCGCATGCGGGGAGCTTCGTTTACAATGAGAATGAAATGAACGTAATGAAACGGGATGCCGCATTCTTTTTGGAAAACGGCGCTTCCGGTATCGTATTTGGGTTTTTGAAATCCGATTCAACGATCGATATCGATCGTGTCAAAGAAATCGTCAATATGGCGAATGGGAAAGAGACTGTGTTTCATAAAGCCTTCGATGTCACCAAAAACATGGAAGATTCGATCAAACTGTTGATCGATTGCGGCGTAAACCGCATTCTGACCTCCGGTGGTAAGGATTCGGCTCATCTGTTGGAAGGATGTGTCACCATTGATCATCTTCGGCGCAACTACGGATCCTATATTGAACTGCTACCGGGTGGCGGTGTGACGGTCGATAATTGCCGCGATGTTTTGCGGATCAGCGGATGCGATCAGATCCATATGAGTGCGAAACGATTGATTATCGATCCGTTGACCAATGAGATCCATGCCGAAACCGATCGGAAAACGCTTCAGGAACTGCTTCATAATCTTACTCTTTCTTCGAAGTGACAAATTCGTTATCCTGTGATACGATAGTCACGCAAAGTAGAAAAGAGGTCATTATGACAGACATTAAACTTGTGATCTTCGACATTGACGGAACGCTGATTTCCGAGACCGGAAATCGAATCGAAGATTCGGCAGTCGATGCCATCCATCAGCTAAAAGCCAAAGGAATCAAGGTATTGATTGCGACCGGCCGAACGATCTATTTCATCAATCCGCACGTTCGCGAGATCGTTGACCCCGATTACTTTGTGACGATCAACGGACAGTGTTTGTTGAACCGACAAGAACGGATCGTAATCCGACACGATTTAAACAGTGATTCAGTTAAAAAACTGCATGATTTCTGCGTCACTCATGATGTCGCAATGGGCATCAAATACAGTGATGCGATCTACGTAACTCATAACTACCTCGCGTTCGCAGAAAGTTATTCGCAAGGGAAGCCCTTTGCAGAGGTCATTCGTGATGATACAGCAACCGCGGATCATTATCTCACCCAAGAACCGGCGATGGGGATCTTTCTGATCGGTCATCCCGAACAGGTCATGGTTTTCTCGAAAGAAATGCCTGAATTCGCGTTTACCGCGGCGCGAGAAGGATGTACCGATGTCTGTGATCGTAGTGTCAATAAAACCAAAGGGATCGAAGAAGTGCTGAAGCTGAATAAACTCAATTGGTTTCAGGTCATGGCGTTCGGTGACGGTGAAAATGATACTGACATGTTGAAAAAAGCCGGCTATGGGATCGCCATGGGCAATGCCAAAGAACATGTCCGTCAGTTTGCTGACTTCGTAACCAAAGAAGTCGATCAGGGCGGCATCATGCATGCGTTAACTCACTATAAAGTTATCTAAAAATAAACACCTTCGAAATTTTCATCGAAGGTGGTTTACTTTGATTATTTCAACAATCCGACTGCTTTAAGAATCGGATCCGCAAAAAGAATGGCGCGTGAGAATTCGAAATTTTCATAAACAATTTCAGAGTTGGTAGTCGAACGAAGTTTCTTGATCATCGAATTCATCATTTGTGAAGGGCCGCACATGAAGATCGTCGTTTGAGCATCTGACACAAGCGTCGCGGGATCCCAGCGTGCTGATTTGGATGTATCCGTGATATGTAGCTTGAAGTTAGGATTCTTCGCTTGGTAATCTTCCAAGAATTTTTTATACAGTGCTTCGCTTTCACCGCGGTACGAGTAATACAGATCGACCGGAAATTCAAGTGTACGATCACGCAGATAGGCCATAAACGGTGTGATTCCAACCCCGCCTGCGATCCAGATTTGTTTCGCAGCACCTTTCTCGAAGTAAAGATGACCGTACGGTCCGTTCAGCTCAACGTTGCTTCCGATTTCAAGTTGTTGTATTACCTGTGTTGTAAAATCACCCAACGCTTTGATTGAGATATAGAGAATTTTTCCATCGCCGCCGGAGATGGAAAAAGGATGCGGAGCTTGTTCCAGACCCGATTGTTTGACTCTAAAGAAAATATACTGACCTACTTTAAAGTTCATTGGTTTTTTAAGCGTCATTTGTATTTCAAGTGAACTGTCGGAGAGATGTTTCAATCCGGTCACTTTCGCTTTATGAGTGAATCCGATCCTGCGATAAAACAGAACCATGTAGGCAGAAGAAGCCAACCCGATGATCGCACCGCCGATGATCCAAACGTTTAACACGCTCAATTGCGACCAACCGACGATACCCGAGACATAGGTATGATACAAACCGATCGCATAAGGTACCACCATGAAGCGATGGATGGTACGCCAATCCTCATATTTCAATTTGCGTCCGATGATCGTAATAACGATCAGTGCGATAAATAAGAATTGAGCGACACTTCCGATCTTTCCGACACCGCCGCCTTCTCCCCCTCGACTGAGTTCAATGAGTTGTCCATGGATAACGACCGTCACAAGTGCGAGGATCGATAGGTATTTATGGATCGGATAGATCACGTCATAACCGCCGAACCACTTTTCAGTCCATTTATTGCGGGCTGCAAGAAAGAACACAAGTGCGAATGAAGTTAGGGAAAGTCCGGCTACCGTATAAGCCAATTGCCCGGTGAATGACATGCCTTCTTGCGTCAGCGCTGTGTACCATACTAGGATGCTGATCAGATCGATGGTGATGACCGTGATCAACCCTCTGTATTTCTTCATAAAAAAGTCCTCCTGTTAGATATTCCATTAGAGTATGATACCACTTTGCGTAATAAAAAAGTAGATTCTTTCGAACTTGTTGCTCCGCAAAAAAAAGAAGAAACCATTGAATGATTTCTTCTTTTTGTTTAATACTCGGATGAATCTGTTTGATAGATGGATTTTTCCGATTCATACGCGGCTGTACGTTGTTTTTTGTTCAAACGGCGCAGGGAAACAACTGTTTCCACTAATGGCGTATGCGAGAACAATTCAAACGGTGTGATCTCTTCAACATCATATTCAGTCAACAAATACTTTAGGTTTTTGGCCAGCGTACTTGGATTACAGGATACATAAATCAAATGAGGAATACGACTTTTCATGATCATTGCGATCATCGTATCGTCAAGACCGCTGCGCGGAGGATCGACGACCAGCACATCGATCGGTTGTTTCTTGGAAATGTTTTGCAACTGAACAGCCGCATCACCGGCAATGAACTGAACATTCTTGATTTTATTGAGACGGGCATTCTCATTGGCGTTTTTTACAGCCGAAGAAATCGTCTCGATCCCGATAACTTCCTCACCCTTTTTACTCAACATCAGTGTCATGGCGCCGACTCCGCAATACGCTTCAACGATCAGTTTTGACGGTTTTACCAATTCTTCGACTTTACTGTAGATATTGAGTGCTTGCGTACGATTCAACTGAAAGAATGACTGAGGAGATAATCGGAAGACCAACTCACCCATCTTGCATTCCAGTGTCTTCGCTAACGCCAAGTGTGTGACTTCATTACCGAAAAGTTCATGCGTATGTTTATCCAGATTGATACTCGCATAGATCGAGTTCAATCCGGGAACTTCACAGAGATCATCGATACATTCTTGGGTGAAACGGTTTTTGCCTGTTACCAGTGTAACTTGATAGATACCGTCAAATCCGCGCAGAATAATATAGCGCAGTCCTTTGTAGGTCTTAGGGTTGAACTCATCCCATCCGTGTTTCTGCAGCACAGCCAGTATTTGCGTGCGTTTGTTATCCAACTCTTCTTCATGGACCAAACATCGATCGACCGCGACAAAATGATTGGACGACGGTTGATACATACCGGAGATCAATTGTCCGCGACTCATGCGTACCGGTAATTTGCATTGATTACGATAGCTGTAAGGAACCGGATTGACGACGATCGGTTTGATCAAGCGGAAATCGATCTTTCCTGCATATTTCGTTAAAGCTTCCTTTAACAGTTCTTCTTTTATTTCTGCCTGATACGGCAGTGTACATGTCATCAAAGCACATCCACCGCAACGGTCCTGAACAGGACACGGAGGGTTCATGCGTTTCGGGCTTCTGATCAGTATTTGTTCGACATGACCGACATTATATCGATCGAACTTCTTGTCGATGATTGCTTCTACGGTTTCGGAAGGTAAAGCTGACGGAATAAAAGTCGGCTTGTTTTCTACATAGCCGATGCCCTCGCCGTTAATTCCTATTTTTTCTATTTTTATTTTCATACCATTCCGCCTTTCGCCCTTATTTTACCACAAAGAAAAAGTCCTTGCGGACATTTCTTGAGTCAATCAAGATGCTGCTACTCTTGCGAGTTGATTATCAAACTAAATCGCTGGTTCCCCACGAAGGAATTTCACTTCCCCGACGAACCAAAATCGTCTTCTGAAAATCTGTTTGATTCAGAAAACGTAAAATCGTTTCTTCTTCCTGCGGTGTACATCCCACCAACAGTTTAACCTCGATATCTTTTTTCAGTATGTCGACTGCAACCACGATGGTTGAAATAGAACTAACTGATTTTGTTCCTTTATAAACATCGATACCTTCTTGGTCTTGACGGAATGTGTCTTCCAGATATCCGTAATCGACCGGATACACCAAGTTGCGATAATGAGGATGTTCGGTTCCGGCCGGACGTGCGATGGTTAATTTGGATGAAAAAAACAAAGTATCGATCTTTTGCCAAAAATAGGCATTATTCTCTAGATTATTCATAAATTCACCTCACCTCCCTATTTTAACCTTTGATTTGTTTTCTGTAAACAAAAATATGAAAACTTCAAGTTTGAAAGTTTTCATATTTTCTTACATTAAAGTTTTTTGTAACGTAGATTCAAACAATTCATCAGAACCTGGGGGTCATATTCATCCATTGTTGCCAAAGCGTTCATGATGATTAATGCTGATCCGCGGGCATCGCTCAGTGCATCATGATGATCCAGTTCGATCTCCAATGCGGAACACACTGTATTGAGTTTGTGATTATCCAGCCGCGGATAGCACTTACGAGCCACTTCGACCGAATCGATGTAAGGTACGATCGGTGTTTCGAGCCCGTACAGTTGAATTAAACTCCGTAACACAGCGATATCAAACGGAGCGTTATGGGCGACTACGATGGCATTGTCCAACCATGGCAACAGTTTCGGATAGACTTGATCAAACTCGGGTGCATAACGTACCATTTCCGGTGTAATATGGTGGATCGCGATGTTGAACGGACTGAATTGCGAATAGTAACAATGCGGTTTGATCAGAAAACACTCTTCATAGATCAGCATACCCTCCTCGAATACCACGATGCCGATGCTGCAGGCACTTTGACTGGCATTATTTGCTGTTTCGAAATCAATGGCCGTCAGTCGCATAATGTCCTCCGTTCACAACCCGCATCGAGTTGAGGATCGCCAATAATGCGACTCCCACGTCCGCAAACACAGCCAACCACATCGAGGCAAAACCTAAACTGCCCAGTAATAAAACGATCGATTTGATTCCCAACACAAGCACCAGATTCTGTTTTAAGACACTCATCGTCCGTTTACTGAGGGTTACCGTATCGCTGATCAATAACGGATTGTCATTCATCAATACGATATCGGCGGTTCCAATCGCCAGATCACTGCCCATTGCACCCATTGCGATGCCGATGTCACTGATCGCTAACGCAGCGGCATCATTCATTCCGTCTCCCACAAACGCGACGGTATGCCCAAGTGAACGTAGGTTTTCCAGTTCACTGACTTTTTGATGCGGATGCAGTTCTCCGCGGACTTCGTCAATATTCAGTTCATTCGCGACACTCTGCGCTACATCGATCCGATCTCCGCTGAGAATACTGACCCGAAGATTTTGGGCATGTAAGTTTCGAACCGCTTCTTTACTTTCTGATTTTACACGATCATTCAATACGATCGTACCTAAATAACCTTCTTCATTCGAAAGATGGATGTAACTTCCAAACGGTAACTCATCCGGTAATTTGATGCCTTTTTGCTCAGCAAATGTTTCATTGCCCAACTGATAGGTTTTACCGTCGATCACAGTTGTGATCCCCAAACCGGCTGTTTCCGTGACTGAGCCGATGCGAAGTTCATCCAACGGTTTCCCATAGGCACGTACGACGGCTCTGGCTAACGGATGTGTTGACGAGTTTTCAGCCAACGCAGCGATTTCCAATAGTTTTTCATCGTTATGATCAATACTGTGAATACTGCTGACCGCAAATAATCCCTCTGTCAACGTACCGGTTTTATCCATGACGATCTCATTGACTTCTGCCAATTTCTGCAGTGCACCGCCACCTTTAACAAGAATCCCCAGCGTACCGGCTTTACCGATCGCCGCATAGAATCCGAGCGGAATCGAAATCACCAATGCACAAGGACAGCTGATGACCAGAAAGATCAAGGCACGATGAATGCCTGTCAACACGGATTGCGTATAGATCGAAACGATGATCATCACGATCACAGCCAACGCAACTACGATCGGTGTATAGATCTTCGCGAATTTCGTAACGAAGTTTTCCAACGGTGCTTTTTTGGCTGCCGCATTTTCAATCAATTCGATCATTTTTTGGATCGTCGAATCAGCATATTTCTTGGTGACCTTTACAGTCAATTTCCCTTGCAGATTCATGGAACCGGAAACGACCGTACTGCCTTCTTTTACGCTGACCGGCAGACTTTCCCCGCTTAAAGAGGAAAGATCAAGTTCACTTTGGCCCATAAGCACGATGCCGTCCAACGGTATCAACGTACCTGGTAAAATAACCAATGTATCACCGATAAATACTTTATGCGGATCGACTTCACTGGTAGTTGTTCCGCGTTGTACCAGCGCTTTGGCCGGAAGTGTTTTCATACATCCGGCAATCGTTTCACGAGCCCGGTTAACGGCTGAATCTTGCATCATCTCCCCGATGCTGTAAAAGACCATGACCCCCAGTGCTTCCGCGACATCACCGATCAATAAAGCACCGATCGTCGCGATACTCATCAGGAAATATTCATCAAACCATTCGCCCCTGCGAATATTGTTGAATGCTTTGATCAAGACATTCTTACCGACCAAAATAAAGACAATCACCATGGTTATGTTCAACCACAGACTCACCGTAATGAATGAGATTCCCAATAACAAAGCTGAAATTAACAGAATCGCAATTTCAGGTGTCAGTTTAAATTTCTTGGGTTTTGGTAATGCCTTTCGTTCGGATAACGTCACATCTTCAACTTTGGCGATGATTTTCTGCCATTCTTTCATTTTCTTATTATCAAAACGATGACCGTCTTTGAGTGTCACCGAAACTTTACCTTGTGCGAACAAGACATTCGCTTCTTGTATGTCATCACACTTATTCAGTGCGTTTTCAACTTTCAATGCGCATGTCGCGCAATCCAAGCCTTCGATTTCCAATTGTACTTTTTCCATATTACTCCTTTACATGATCCATCGCTTTACGAAAGATCGATTCTACGTGTTCATCGTTAAAACGGTAATACACATGTTTTCCGCGTTTTTCTGATTTTAAGAGACGTGCACTTTTCAACATTGATAACTGATGTGAAACAGCTGACTGGGTCATGTTAAGAACGCCGGTCAGATCGGCAACGCATAATTCACCGTCGAATAACGCATGAAATATTTTAAGCCGCGTCGGATCCGACAACATTTTGAACAGGAGCGACATGTCATCATAGACGGAATCCGCCATCGTATTCTTCTTCACGCGATCAACTGCTTCGGGATGATGGACTACGATCAGTTCTTCGTTGATGATACTCATTTTTCTACCTCATACATATGATTACATACTCATATGTTCATATATAGTATACTCCTTTATTTTAAATGTTCAATCCATTTAGTCGACTATTTAAAACGAATTTTCACCACCATCAAAAAGCAGTGGCTTGAATTACAGCCACTGCTTTTTGATTGATTTATGAAGTTTGATTTTGTTGGATTTTTTCATTAAATGTTGCAGTTCCGACGTTAAGTATCCTTCCATCCTGCCGCATTCATACACAATCGAATGATCCGTTGAAGTTGAGTGAATTTCACTGAGCAATGAGCGACTCTTCGAAAGATCGCATAGTCGACCCAGTTGATCCTGAAGCAACTTCAAATCAGTGATCACAGGTTCGATTTTTTCCGTCATCATGGGTTCAATCAACAATAACGAATAATGGATCTTTTTGACTTCGATCCGCAATTGATGGACATCCGGTATCTTTACCGGATCAAGTTTTTTAACTGAAACCTGTACGCTATCGTAACGTTTTTGAAGTACCCTGATCACTTTCGATTTCATCACAGTCGGATCATCCGATTCCCAGTGAGACGACATCAACCCAAGACGAACAGTCAATAGGATCGGCGTTAATCTACCGGAAAGTAGTTGAGTTTTCACTTTTTCCACAACAAGTTCTCTTTTTCTTGTAAGTTCAAAGATCAGTTCAGTTGAACAGTTAACTTCGTCAATTCCCCTACTGTATTGTTCAGTCAATTGTTGCAGCAATATATCCGTCTCACGCAGTTGAGCAGTCAGATCTGTGACCTCTTTAAGTTGCTTTCGCCATAGACCAACTTCGCTTTTATTCATCAGCGCACTCAAACACCAAAGATAGGATCTCGTCTGGCGCAGTCGAATGCGCAATTGATGAAGTGTTTCGGGGTCTTCACTGTTCAATAAAAACATGTTTTGACAGCGAATGATTTCATCTACTTGGCTGAGCAGTGCTCTATCCATTTTGACTGTGAATGCCTCGTGATCGTACTTGAATTCTTCAATAATCGGATCTTCCCAAATCAGCGGGTAGACAAATGAAAGCCGTGTGACAAACGTTAAAAGATCCTGTACCTGACCCGAACATAGTTTGACTGTTATACCGTTCAGTTGATCGGATCGATCTGATTGTTGGTTCAATTGAATCACGATTTTGAGTTGACTTCCGTTGTTTTCCACCGTTCGGATAAGCTGATCTGCGGTGATTTGCGGAATGGAGCTTTTTTCGATTGGGAAAAAGTTCTTATCATTGATCAAGTCCTTAGGAAGAACGGAATTGTTCATTCTGAATCGGAGTATCAATTCAGTGGGTTCTTTCATATCATTCACTTGAATGGAGCGCGTTTAGCTGTACAAACCACAATAAGTTCCCCTTCTCAAATTCGTCAGTAGGAAAAGTGAATGCGGCTGCACTGCCTTTTTTAAAAGGTAATTCACAGTTCGCAATACATTTGGCCCATTCCCCTAATGTAGGTTCATGGCCGATGATCACGACACAGGTTGCTTGCGATTTTTCAGCAGCTTCGCGTAATTGGTCGAAATCACCTTCGGCAATATATGAAAACGTTTCGATTTTCTTGGAATTAAGTTTCTTGTTGATGATTTTAGCAGTCGCAACGGCTCTGACCATCGGACTCGACCAAAGCAGGATCTCTTTTTCTTCCGATAACAGTGTTTTCAAATTCTTGGCTGCTCGCTTCGCTTCGGACTTACCAAGAACAGTCAATTTTCTTTCTGTATCATTCAACCCCATTTCGGTCATTTCGGCTTCTGTATGACGGACAATAATCAATTTTTGAATCATATCGTACCTCCGGCGCATTTTTGGATAGCGCGAAAACACTGGCTCGCTGCTGATTTCTCTTCTTAGTACCTCTATTGTGGCACAAAACCGTAAAAAGAAAAAGAGCTGTTGTTTCAGCTCTCACAATTTATCGTTGCGGTACGATCTCTAACCAATAACCATCGGGATCGATGATGAAATAAATTCCCATAGAAGGATTCTCAAAGCAGATCCAACCGTTTTTTTTATGAAGTTCATGCATGGTTTCGTAATCATCGGTTTCAAACGCCAAATGAAATTCCGCTTCACCGAGATCATAAGGTTCAGTGCGATCTCTCATCCATGTCAACTCGAGTAGGAAATCGCTGATGCCGTCACCCAAATAAACAAGACGGAAACTTCCGTCAGCAGCTTCTTTCTCGCGAACCGGTTTTAATCCAAGTGCTTTTTCATAGAATTTAAGTGATTTATTCAGATCCAATACATTAAAATTCACATGCGCAAATTGGTTCATTTATTTCTCCTATAGGACGTCAAACACAAGTTTGATCATCAGTAATGACAGTGTACCGATCAATACCGGTCGAATGATCTTACTGCCGTGCTTGATCGCATAACGTGATCCGAAGTAACTTCCGACGATACTGCAAGCAGCTGCCGGTATTGCCAAGTAGAAGAGTACTTTCCCGCTGGCGATATAAGCAAACAGAGCCGCCAGATTACTGGCTAAATTGACCACTTTGGCGTTACCGGAGGCAAATGTATAATCCATATGTTGAACACTCACATAGAGAAAGATCAATAGACTGCCTGTACCCGGCCCCAGAAACCCGTCATAGATACCGATCAAAAACGCAATGACGGCTGCGATCGGATAAGAAATCGTCAATTCACGTACTTGCGCTTGACTGCGTTTGCGTGTCAGCAGAAACGCTGCCATCAACGGAATAACGGCGATCATGAGTTTCTTCAGAAATACATCGGACATCATCAAGCCGAGCCGAGCGCCCAAATACGAGCCGACCAGTGCGATCGATGCCGAGAATAGAGCAATTTTGACCATGACCTTTTTATTGACGAAATATTCTTTGGTGGCCATTATGGCACCGAAACTACTGGAAAACTTATTGGTTCCGATTGCAAAGTGAACGGGAATACCGGCCATGGTGTAAGCAGGCAGTGAGATGAGACCCCCGCCGCCGGCGATGGAGTCGATGAATCCCGCTAAGAATACCAGCGGTCCGACAATCAGGAACTCTTTCATTCTGCTGCCCTGCTCTTTCTTTATAATGGCATTATCATATCATAAAGTGCTTATCTAAGGGCAACATTTCACAGAAGAATAATTGGTGTCACCGAAGAAATATTGTATAATAATCGTATTAAAGGAGAAAACGTATGAAAATTTTCAAAGAGTTTAAGGAATTTGCGGTCAAAGGAAATGTGCTCGATCTGGCCGTCGGAGTTGTTATCGCGGGGGCGTTCGGAAAAATAGTTACATCGTTGGTCAATGACATCATCATGCCGCTCATCAGTATTCTGACCGGCGGAGTCAATTTCACTGATCTGAAGGTGATTTTTGTGGCAAAAACGGATACCGTCGCCGAGGTTTCATTAAAGTACGGTAACTTCATTCAAAACGTCATCGATTTTACGATCATAGCTTTCTGTATCTTCATGGTCGTTAAACTATTAAACAGAATGAAACGGAAAGCCGTGGAAGTCCCGGTCGTCGCTCCGGTCGTCCTCGATAAATCATTAGAGATTTTAAAAGAGATTCGCGATTCGTTGAAGAAAAAAGAAAAATAAACGGCTGAAGTGCCGTTTTTTATTTCTTTTTGAGTTCCATTTCAAATTGAACCCCGATACGTTGAACTTCACCCATTACTTTACGCAATCCGCGTTCGCTTTGAAACCAGTTATCGCGTGTGATTCCGACAACTTCGACAGCCACTGTATAGAATTTGACACCCGGGAACGCTAACTGATAATACATTGTGGCTCTGCGGGCATGGAAGTTCTTACAGACGATGATCCCTTTGTGTAATTTTAAGTTCATTTGATCGATTACTTTTTTACTGTAAAGTGCATTCTCATATGTATTGGTAGACTGGCTCTCACACAGAATTCGATCAGCCGGAATTCCGCAGTCGATCAATTTCTTACGCATCATTTCCCATTCGGTATTGAAGACCGGATGTTTTTTCTTTTTATTAAGCTCATCGGGAAAGTACCCGACCTTACTGCTGTAGCGACCTGAAGGCAGAATATAGTGCGCCAACCCTTGACGAAAGAGTTCGGCCGCTTTTTCGGTGGTTTCAGATCCGGAACCTCCGGGTATGAAAATCACGGTAGATTTTTTAGGGATATTGTTGATAAAAATAAATTCAGTCAAATCACTTAAATAATTGGGTATCATGAGTCAATCCCCCTTTTTTTTATTGTAGCACAGCTTGATGGTTGTTAATCGGAAAATTCTACAAAAAAAAACTGACCTGATGAGTCAATTCTTTCAATAAAATCAAGTTATTTTTCTGAATGTGACTGTCCACTGCTGACCGACACCGATATTATATGCTTTTGCGAAACTACCCTGATTGATGGCAATGCCCATCCGATACAGGGAATTCACATAGATCAATGCGCCGCCGATCATGACATCCGCGAAACTTCTACCATAGATGATACTGTTCTGATAGATCAGTTGCGAGTTATTGAAGATGCTTACTTCCATGCGTTCTCCGTATTCAGCTTTTAAGGTATCAAAGGAAGCACGGTCGACACTGGTCCACAGACTTCCGAAACGTACATCCAATACATCGATTGAACCGCTGACACTGTCTTCTTTGACAATTGTCTCCGTGGTCGGAAGAAGGACGGTCTCCGCTACTTTCAGTGACGGACCGACTTCTTCGAACGTGATAACGCCGGCTGCCAGTTTGGCACCCGTGTTGGCGTAGATATCACGGCCGTGGAAGGTATATGAAGCTTCCGTATTGACGCGGCGGTGTTTGCTTTCCTCGATTTCGCGGACTTCCGCAATACCGATATCTTTCATGATATGAGTCAGTGTTCCGTTATCGGGCGTGACGATGTAATGACCGTCATTGGTCAATGCTACGACACTTTTGCGATGAGAACCGACACCCGGATCGACGACTGATACAAAGACGGTTCCTTTCGGCCAATATTCAACTGTTTGAATGAGACGATAGGAAGCTTCAAAAATATTGTAAGGGGGAATATCGTGCGTCAGGTCAAAGACTTTAATGTCTTCCGATACACTTAACGCTACCCCATACATGGCACTTACGGCACCGTCGACTAGTCCGAAATCAGTCTGAATTACTAGCATGTTTCTCATAAAGGGTCCTCCTTTTCAGTTCTTGCGGAACGTGACTTTCCAGTCCGCTCCGAAATTCAAATGATATTTCTCACAGAAATTAGCTTGGCTCAAGGCAATCGCTATTTTCATGAGTTCGTTATTATAGATGATCGGTTTCCCTTTTTCCGCAAAACCGAATGATTTATGAAAAAGAACATTCTCTTCATAGACCGTTTCATCGTTATGAGTGATCGTGACATGAAGTCGATCCCCATAGTCGATACAGTTCTTCGTGAACAGTTCCAAAGGAATATTTGACCACAGATTCCCGAAATTAGGATCCTTGATCTCGAAGATTCCGTGAATTCCTGTTTCATCGACGATCGGGTGTAAGATCGGATGACATACGATTTCTGAAATCGGATAGACAGGACCGACTTGTTCATAGGTGATGATCCCGGCGGCTAAGCGTGCCGCACAGTAACTGAACAGATCGCGACCGTGGAAGATACTAGTCCCTTCCGTACTCTTTAATCGATTGACAGTTTCGTCGATTTCACGTACTTCACTGATACCGACGCTGTCGGCGATATGAGTCAGTGCTCCATTGTCCGGCGTAACAATGTAATATCCGTCGTTGGTTTTGGCTACACAAGCTTTACGTGCCGTTCCGACGCCCGGATCGACGACCGATACGAAGATCGTACCTTTCGGCCAAAAACGCATGGTTTGGTATAAACGATAGGATGCACTCCAGGTGTCATATTGCGGAATCTCATGCGAACCGTCGATGATCTCCAAGGTGCGGTCGACTGTTTTGACGACCCCATACATAGAACTGACGGCTCCCTCTTTATAAGTAAAATCAGTCTGAAAGACTAAAATAGGTTTGATGTTTTCCATAGATCTCCGATCTACTCTTTTACCGAAGCAAGTTCGATCATACTTTGTGTGTAGAGTTCCAATAAAGGTAAAAGCGAATCCAATTCGATATACTCGTTGGCTTGATGGGCCAATGATTGCTGTCCTGGACGGTGAGGTCCGAATGCGACACAGTTTTGGATCACTTTACTATAGGTAACACCCCCGCTGATAAACGGTTGTGATTCAGTATCACCCGTCATTTCACGGTATGTATTCAATAAAATCTTGATATTGGATGAATCGATATCATTCATGATCGGTCGGGCATCATAATCCAGACTGATCGTTAAAGGTGCACATATTTCACCGATCGAGCGGGTAATTGATTCGGAATCGATTCCGAACGGATATCGACAGTCGATTTCACCGTAAACTTCGCCATCAGTCACTTTTAGTATTCCCAGGTTCAGTGTCAGTTTTCCCATCGGAGGCAGATCACAATCGATATTCGCCCCGATGCCGTTACCGTTAGTGAATACTTCGATGATCTTCTTGGCAAATTTATCGTGGGTGACTTGTTCAATGAGGTTACAGATGGCAATGATCGCATTGATCCCTTTTTCAGGCGTCGATGCGTGAGCAGCGACTCCTTCGACCTTAATTTCGATCATGTTTCCTTGTTGTTGAAGCGATCCGCCGAGATTCAGTTTTTTGAACATCGCAGCAAATTCAGCGACTTTACTTGATTTGACAATCGCAGTCGCAATCGGGGCAATAACATTGCATTGAACTCCACCGTTTAAGGAGTGGATACACGTTTTCGTGATTCCTTTGATGCGCCACATCAAAGCCCCTTTTTCACCGATCGACAGAGGAAAATAGCCATCCGGTGTGAATGCGAATGAAGGTTCACCGGCCACGCTTATGTAGTGTTCGATATCTTGCATACTGCGTTCTTCGTCGCATCCGGTAACGACACGCAGTGATTTAGTGAGTTGGATGTCATAATCTTTGATTATTTTGAGAGCGTAATAGGTAAGGATCAAAGACGATTTCATGTCTTGCGTGCCACGGCCGTAGAGTTTTCCATCTTCGATCTTACCGCTGAACGGATCATCGTTCCAACCGATTCCGGGTTCGACAACATCGAGATGAGATACGACATCAACTCGTTCGGCATTGTTATTGCCGATAATGGCTAACGCATGCCCATCATATTCGCGAACTTCAAAGCCATCGCGAGCAGCAAGTTGTTTCATGTAAGCAAGGCCGGCATCGAGATTCTTTCCATAGGGCATTGCAGCACTGCGGCTGGCTTCGTCATACAACGTCGGTATGCGAATCAGATTCTGCAGATCTTCCACCATTTCGTGAAAGTAATTCTCAAAATTGATATTACTCATACGTTGAACGGGAACCACATTTTAGTGGGTTGCGGAAAGATATTCTGTGAGACGATCCAGTAGGCACAAAAGAGCGCTAAGCCCATCGTTAACCAGAAGATGATCTTATCGGCTCGCTGCGGAGCAATTTCACTGTAATACGAACGTTGTTTCAGTCTTCCGTATCCGCGCAGATCCATCGCATTTGAGATGTCTCCGACACGTTCAAAAGACGTGATGATCAGCGGAACCAAAATCAAGACCGTTTGTTTTAAACGTTTCATCAAAGGTGCTTTCTTATTATCCATTTCGACTCCTCTGGCCTGCATAGAGATCTTGATGTTCTCATAGTCACGGCCGATGTCCGGGATGTAGCGGAAAGCGAGCGACACCACAGTACATATTTTATACGGTACTTTCATCGAATACAGACCGGATGCCATTTCAGATGGCGTGATCGATAAAATGAAGACCATCGATACCATAAAGGAAGTATACATCTTCAACAAGCGAATACTCAAATACCAAACAGTCTCCAATCCGATAAAATAGCGACCGGAAAGGGTCAGTAAGACTGTGTGGGTATTACCGGTCCATACTTCTCCGATGGCCGGATCGACCAACCAGTAAAGAAAGATATTGAACATGTTCATGATGAGTACAGCAACCAAAAAGGTCATTACCAACTTCCAACTCGGGCGTAATGTGATAAGCGCGATTGAGCTGAGTATGAATAGCGGAAGAATCAGACGCAGATCGAAAGACATGATGATAAAGACCAGCAACACCACAAACAAGCGTACTTTCGTTGAACCGGAGAGTTTATGAAGAAAGGTATCACCGGGAATCAAATTGATCAGCATGCGGTTATTCATGACTTTTTACCATCCTTTCATACTCGATGAAATGTTGGATATAAAGTTCCGGATCGATCTTCAATCGAGATGCTAAGGTATAGAGAGAAGTTTGTTTTAGGTTGGCACGCTTGATGATATCATCGTTGGATAACACTTTAAAGACTGAATCATCCGCGATCTTCTCACCATCCGCGAAGACAATGGCACGATCGGTATATTCGATGGCCAGATGCATGTCATGCGTGATGAAGATGATAGTGATTCCATATTGTTTGTTTAATTCATCAAGAAAATTCATGATCTCGGTATAGTGGTAATAATCTTGCCCAGCCGTCGGTTCATCCAAAATGATGACTTCGGGTTGCAGTGCCAGCATCGAAGCGATCGTGATTCGTTTACGTTGGCCGTAGCTAACGACCATGACCGGCCAATTCCGCATGGAATAGAGACCGCACATCTTTAATGATTTTTCAACGATCTCATCGATTTCCTGGCGGGATTTATTGCGTAAGATCAACGCCATCTCGATTTCGTCTTTGATGATGTCTTTGACCAACATCTGATTAGGATTCTGCATAACGAATCCGATCTTTTCTCCGATTTCTTTTATTGAATAGGTAAGATAGTTCTTCTCACGGATCGAAATCGTTCCGTCTTTGGGACGAACGATGCCACAAAGAAGTTTAGCCATGGTTGATTTACCGGCACCGTTCTTACCAACAAACGCAACTTTTTCGCCTTTATAGATTTTAAATGAGATGTCTTTGACCACAAGTTCATTGTCATACGCAAATGAAACATGATTGACGTCAATAATTTCTTCTCCCATTTCAGGAACATACTTTTTTAGTTCGATCGCTTGATGTATTCTCAGTTTATCTTCGAATGTCGATAGATCCATGTCGAAGATCGAGCTGGGATGTCCTGCCTCGTTGATCACGCAACCTGAATTCTTAATGGCTGAAATATATAAGGGCTCTCGGATACCGTATTTTTTTAATAGATCGGAACTTAAGATCGCATCGGGGGTACCATCAAAGACGATACGTCCTTCATTCAACAAGATAATACGGTCAACGTCACGATAAAGAACATCTTCCAATCGATGTTCAATAATAATTACTGTTTTATTTTGTTTATGGATCTTATCGATCAAGTTGACGGCACTCATGCCGGCTTTCGGATCGAGGGAAGCCAACGGTTCATCGAAAATCAAGATACTGACCTGATCATGAATGACACCGGCTAATGCCACTTTCTGTTTTTGACCGCCGGACAATTCATAAGGCACATGTCCTAAGAAGTGTTCCATCCCGACGATTTCAGCAGCTGTCTGCACTTTCAGCAACATATCTTTGCGCGATGTGTTTTCGTTTTCCAACGCAAATGCGATATCTTCGCCGACGGATAAACCGACAAACTGCGCATCTGAATCTTGTAAGACTGTTCCAACGTGTTTACTCAATGAAAAGATGCTGGCATTTTTTGTCTCCATGCCAGCAACTTTACATAAACCCGTTATGAACCCTTCATAAGAAAAAGGAATTAGCCCATTGATACAATTCGCCAACGTTGATTTACCACTGCCGCTCGGACCGAGAATGAGGATCTTCTCCCCTTCATAGATCGTCAGGTTAATGTCAAAAAGCGTTGGTTCGGTTTGTGTCTTGTAGCGAAACCCAAAATCTTTGAATTCGATAACCGGGGTACTCATTATTCTCTTGTCAGATTTGTACCGCGTGAATAACGTTTTGCAAGTAAGAACAACAACGGAATACCGATGATGGTTAGAACTGCAACGTTAGCGATACCGCCGGTCAACGACTGGATGAAGGTGATTTTCAATTCACCGCCATAGAAAGCAACTGTTAATAACGGTGTTACGACGCCGAATGCCAACGCATTACCGACAACGCAAATGACTGCATAGATGACTGCATGTTGAATTTTGAAAATGCCTTCGGTGATCTTAGCACCGTAGATCGGCAATAACCCAATACAGAATCCTAAGACTGCGTTACCGATCGACCAGTCGAACCAGAAGCCCCAACCACCGATCAAATCGGCGATCGTGTTGCCGACTAAGCAAGTGATTGCTGCCGGAAGCGGCCCGAACATGGCTCCCACGATAACAGGCACTAACATAGCAGTTGTCAGTTTTGTGTTTGAGAATACGGTAACTCCCCCATAATTCATCAACACTCCGAACAATGCTGCGCCGATTGCCATTGCAACAACGGTCTTTGTACTCCATTTGCCTAGTAATAAACTACCGATGCTTTCCTTTTTCATATCTCTTTCCTCCCGAAATATATACATAGATTATACCTTATTTTCAAGGAACTTCAATCGCTTATGGAACAATATGTAAGTGGTTAATATGATATTTACATTATTTTTCATCTATTTACAACACCTACTGATTTCATCTGTTTTTATATCCATGATTAAATGATTAAAAAACTCGGCAACCGATCGATTGCCGAGTCTGATTATTTCTTCCAATCTTTCTTGATATCATGGGCTGCTTCTTTTAATAAGCCGCTGATTTCTTGTACCGAACCCTTTAAATTATCGCTGCGTCCTTCGTTTCGAAGTTTTTCGTTATCGGTAAGATTACCGATATTGGTCTTGATATCGCCTTTGGTCTGATTAAACTGTCCTTTGACTTTGTCGTTCATCGCATCTGCTTTGTTCAACGCATCATCAGTTGCACTGTGTGCTTTATCTGCAGTTTTCTTAACATTATGAGTAACTTGATTCAGCTTGTCTTTAAGATCGTTCATATCAATACCTCCTAAAATCAGTATATCACCGATATTACAACAATTTGACCTTTCACACGATTCCACACGATTGCATTCGACAAAAAGGATTCTGAAAAAATTGTTAGTTGTAACGTTCTCTAGGAAAAATAAAGGAATATAAGAAACAATTCCCAAACCAATTTATTCACAAAAACGCCAATGAAAGGAAACGTTCATATGTCTATCTCCGCTAATATCATAAATCTGCTTGAGTTAGAAGATGTCTGAATCACGAAAATCGAGTCAACTCAGGAAAAAATCTCCTCTATCTTGAAGTTCCGTTTCATATTCCTCCATGCCCACCCTGCGGTACTTCCACGCATACTATCCATGACTATAGTACCTAGAAGGTCTTGGATTCTGTGGTACCATCGCTTCTCGAACTGCCTGAAACATTAGGTATTGATGAGTTCAAGGGAAACACGAATAAAACAAAATACCACTGCATTCTTACTGATGTTCAAGCCTCAAAACCCGTTGATATCCTCAGTAACCGGACAGAAGCGTTGCTGATTCACCATTTTAGAAAGTATCAGAACACCGTACAGCTGGAAAACGTAAAATTCATCGTGATCGACATGTGGCGTACTTACTACATCGTGCTGCGTCAGATCTTCCCGAACGCCATCATTCTCATTGACCGCTTTCACTTCGTTCAACAAGCGGTATGGAGTCTGGAAAACGTCCTTACTTCGCAGAGTTTTCCTGTTCTTCATGCCTGAAAAATAAAAAAAACTGAGAATGCCTCATGGTTTCTTAGCCCGTTTTTGTCTATGTAGAGATAAACCGTAGAAACATTCTAAGACTTATCGGTTTTTACGGGATCTTCGCTGTCCCAAAAGTTAAAACATTTTTTCAATGATAATATACACCGTTCAGACAGAAAATAAAAGAAGTTAAGAATTACCTAAGGTATTCTTAACTTCAGTATACGAAAAGGAACTCCCATTTCTGAGAATCCCTCATTTATCAACGAATTCTATCGGGTTACCCCAACATTTGACTTAGAGCCTAATTATTGTTTTTAAGTGCTAACTCCATAACTCGATATGCTCCGTTATATAATCCACACTCATTCGCCTTAAGAATATTTAAACAAAGTGAACGCAATATATCGTCTTCATCTAACATTAATTGAAGCATATTTAAAGTTGATTCAACTGTTTCACATTCAAATGTTCCATCGCCAACTTCAGCAGCTCGGATTGCACCCCAAGCTTCATGACCGCCAATTCGTTTGATCATTAATTTCGGGACAGGATAGAACGCAAGTTCACTCGGTTTTGTGACTAAGATATCAGTCGATCGCATAAGTAGATTTGTGCCATACACTGCCGCAAATATATCCTCATTGTAGAATGCGTGAATTCCGTTGATTGTATTATCTAGCAATTTTCCCGCAAATGTATATGTCTTAATCCAATCATTAAAATATGTTTCTGATATTGATTTGAGTTCGTGGATTTCATTACATAAATCTTCCCAAACACTTAAATGATCCCCAACATTAATCAATAAGGTGACTTCTTTAATTTTTATTCTAGGCATAAGTGTTTTAATAATTTCCGCAAATATTTCTTTTTGCGCACCGGCACCACCTACTGTTAAGAGGATACGTCTTGGCTCTTTATTTTCAATACGACTTAGTCGTTTATTGCAATCTGAGTTTAAATTCACCACTAGTTCATGATCAATATAGTGCCCTACATCAAAGATTTGATCCACCGGTATTGGGTTTAATACTTTGTTTTTAGCCATACCACGAAGGGTTTTATAGCCAAGAAATGACGAAGGTGTTTGTACAGTATGTATTGCGCCTTCTGCTAAATGAAGTGCCATTGGCCAATTGTCTGGAATAACATTGATTACTTTTTTGACACCCGCATGTACGGCTGCTTGTGCCGGCCAAACATGTGTCGCAATAAAGGGCATATCTTTGGGTAGTTCTTTAAATACCGGTATCATTAGTTCAGATACTTTTTGATCAACCGCGTTGTAACTGAGTTTTCTAAAACCTTCTGAATTTAAAGGTTCCCAATACAATTTATTAAATAATGCGTATTTCTGTGACCACCTGGATCCCATTGAATAGAGTTCATTAAGGTGTCTAATAACTTTACCCCCTGTTGTTTCCTGATATGCATGCAAATCAAACCAATATGGTGTAATGCCCATGGAATGAGCTGCGGACGCGATTGCCATTGAAATTCGATAATGGCCAAAACCCATTCTAATATTTCCAATGATAACGCCTTTTTCCTCTGTTATAGATTCCGATGTTTCCGATGTCACAATATTCTTTATACCTAAAAAAGGATAAAGAATAGGATTATTTTTAGCACTTAACTTATATTCAGTTTCAGTATCATCCCCAAATTTCTTCAAATATTTCACTTTTGTTTGTGTAGCCTTTTGATAGTCTTTATTACTTATCTCATTTTTGAATATTTGTTTAGATCGAACCATTACCTTACCTCCTAATGGGTTAATATTTTCGTTTCATAGGCCTTAACACCGAATATTTCTTTATTCGTCAAATTAATTTGCGCTATTTTTTTATTATCATCTTGTGTGTATATAATCTCTACTATGCCATTTTTATACGGATTTACTTTATTTATAAATATTTGAGATTCTGACATTATTTCATCGAACAGTTTGTGTTGCGCCAAGGTGTAGTTTGTAATATCGTCTGATGTGAAAATTAGTCGTCCGAATTGTTTATTTACAAAGGCAATTGTTTCTTTTTGCGTTTGTTTTAACTTAATGTTATTTTCTCTTAGAAAGAATACATCTGGATCATTGATGAAAGCACGACCATTTAATTGTCTTCTTCCAATTGAGTTACCAATCGCATTTAGGGTAGAAACACGTTCTCGATGGAATAATTTCATATAAGGTTTATCATTCCAATCCAAACCAACATCACAACCAATACGACAATAATCGACAAGGCCAAATGATGGACCAAGTGGTACTCCACAACCCAGTATCAATTTATCACCAACACATTCTCTGAGAAATTCCATCGCTTCACACATGATTTGCCCGCGTGTTTTATACTTACTTGGGACCAAACAAACAGCATATAGAAAATCCAATTTCACTAAATCATAGCCCCAGTCATTTAACACTATTGAAAAGACATGTTTAATATATTTCCGTACTTCAGGAAGTTCGATATTTAGTGCATAAAACCGGCTCCAATTACTACCGGCTAATACCAATTGATTCATGTCATCTCTTAGAATCCAATCTTGTTTTTCTCTAAATAGTTTTGAATTTGTTTCACATACAAATGGGGAAAGCCAGATACCAGCTTTATAACCTTTTTCGTGGATACGTTGGGCGATGAGTTTCATCCCGTGGGGAAATTTGATTGGATCAATGTCTAACCAATCTCCTATATACGTTTGATATCCATCATCTATCTGGAAAATATCAATATTCTTATTTAAGTTACTTAATGCATTTAAATTTTTTAGCATCAATTCTTCGTTGATATTTTGATAATAATTATACCAACTAGTCCATCCATTCATAGAATGCGCCTTTGGTTTACTTACTTTCATTGCCGCAAAGTATGAATCAAACACATACGATTCATTCCCTTCAATCATGAATAAATCAAATGCGTTATAGTCAGAATTTATAAAAATATTTTTACATTCTTTCTCAATCGTTATTTTGTTTTGCTTAATACTTGAATTAATGATTGTAAAACCATTCTTTTCTGATAATGAACCTATGAATTGGAATTTTTCATCATTTCTAACATAACCATAGGTATATCCATGAAATTCACCTTTACGTTTGATGTACTTTTTAAAATGATAATCACCATACTTATCAAACTGGTATTTATTTAATAATGGGGTCGCAAGGATAGAAAGTGACTTCATTTTTTCATCGATGAAAAACTCTTTACTATCTGTCCAAGATTGATATCCATTCACAAAGATCATCTCACTATCATTGAATACATGTCTTAGTTCGATGCTTAGTGAATGAATTTTAAGTTCACAGAATGGTTTAATCACGATTTTTATGATTGAAAAGTCATGTTCATGTTTCAATATTTCAACAATTTCAAAGTGTTCATTCGCGAAGTTGTGACTGCATAATACTTTATACTTTTTATTGTCGATCCAATATTCAAAATGAAGTGACTTCGTATCTAACATTTCTTTGAACATGTTAGATTATTCCGTTTCTATAGATGGTTGTACTTCGTCCGTAATTCCTTCTAATATTTTTTTCTCATTATACAAAAGTAGAAATAGTAAGCCAATTACGCAGAACACTGCCGCAAAAACAGATGTTAAGCGAATACTCAGTTCATTATTAACATTCTCACCGGATAAGAGTAAACCGCTAATTATTAACATTGAGAACATCTGACCAATCTTTGACATAAAGGTACGGGTTCCAAAAAACATACCTTCTCTATGAATCCCTGTCTTACGGGCATCATATTCCGCAATATCTGCCACCACAACATTAGGTAGAATTCCGAAGATTGCCATAGGAATTGCTGCAAATAACACTAATAGATACGCTTGAAGTGTATTGTCAAAAGGAAGTTTTCCAAGGAATGCTCCATAAGCATAGACCACAAGGAAAAAACAGAAGGCAATAATTAATAGCGTCTTCTTCCCCGTTTTCTTGGCAATTATGTTAATTGGCACATAGAACAAGAATGACCCTACACCTAATCCCATGAATAATACTCCAAACATCGTATCCGGTAATTTGAGTAGAATCGTTATGTAATATAAAAGTGATGATTGGAAAATTGTGATAGCGATCCAGTAAACTAAATCCGAGAAAACAAACATACAAAATTCTCGATTTCTAAAGGTTGCCTTCATTGAGTCTAACATTTTCAGTTCAGAAGGAACCGATTCGCAATAACGTTTTTCATCGATAGCGAATACCGGTATTAATAGGAAAATTAAAGCTATCATCGATAGTATGACTAATGCGATGCGCATTGAAGTTATGGTGGAATAGCCCATATTTTCAAATACATTCCAAAGTACTGGAGCTTGTGACGCTACCGCAGCCCCTAAAAACCATGTGACAGAAATGAATGTGGATAGATTTAGACGCTCTTCAGGTGTATGTCCGAGTTCGGATAATAGTGCAAAAAATGGGGTAACATACATTGTTAAGAATAAATAGAATAGAAGTAACATAACAGTAAGGAATATTGCATTAAGATTACTTTCTCCATTTACAGGTGACCAAAACACTAATATCGTTGATAGGGCAAACGGAACAGACGCTTTCTGCATAAACGAAATACGTCTGCCTTTTTTTGACTTACTTCGATCACTCAAAGTCGCAATCCAAGGATCAGTAATCGCATCAAAAAATCGACCTAACATCGTTATCGCTCCAATGATCGTAATAAATCCAATAAACACAACTTGAGGAATGAAGACTGAAATGCCAGATTCTTTCGTAGGAATGTAATAGAAAATTAAATATGAACCTATAATACCAGATAATAGTGACCAACCAAATTGGCCTAACGAGTATGCGATTTGCTTAGATAACGGTAATTTTTCTTTCATCGTATTTCCCTTTTCAGATCGATTGATCAATTCTTACTTACTTGCATTTAATGCCTTAAGAAACAACATTCTTTGTACAGATAATATTTTTCTTGAATCAATATTCTGTTCTTCATTCAAATGATTTTTACGTGTTACAATCCGTTGTGCTAAAGCCAACACTGAGTTTGAAATAGTTCTAGCCAAATACGCTATATCCGTCTCAGTCACAATCGAACCATCTCGAATTCCATCTGCTAGTATTTCAATAAAAGGCTGATCAACCTTCTCCATTAAACTAAGAAATTCTCTTTGGCCATCCGTCTTAGGATATTCCCCAACAAGATAATAATCAAACATCCCTGTAAAACGAATAAGTTGGCTTTGTTCATCCACCATTTGATCAAGCTTCTCAAGGTACTGTGTTAATTTTTCATAGCCATTGCCAGATAACGATTTAATGAACTGTTCCTGTACTGTTACGAAAAACGCAAAAACTTCTAATTCAATTTCCATCGCAATTTCTTCTTTAGAACTGAAATAACGATAAAGCGTTTTACGACTGATTTTTGCGATTCCCGCTATATCAGCCATATTAGTCTGTGCAAATCCTCTTTCAAGAAATAACGATTTGGAAACCTCAACAATATTTAACTTACTTGTTTCCTTATTCTTTTTTCGCTCTTGGTCTCGATAAATTTTTGTGCTCATACGCTTTCTCCTTGTTTAATAAACGACTAATTACGCATTCTTAACTACATCTTCATAAATTAATGTCACAGCTGTGTTTACGTGACACACGTGTTACCTAATATATAGAATGCGCTTACATTAGTATTTTGTCAAGTCTATTTATTTGCGCTCACATAAAAAAAGAGATTGTGTACTCCTGGTTAAAATAGTTCACAATCTTGAAGTAAAGCAAATTTTAAAATTACTCTAATCTAGTATATTTTTTACCAACGACTTAGTTCCGTTTCCGCAATGCCAATGAAGTATCGATGAAAGTTTGCAGAGCCTAAACAATATGGATCTGTGGCTAAAACTTCAACGAAACATGAAGCGTGAGCGTAAACGCGTTGTAAAACAGTCGATTGACGAGCAACAACAGGAGATCAATGATCGCCAAACCTAGATACATTCCAGGATTAAGAACTAGCTTGTGTTTTAAACATATGAACCACTTGAAGTATTCCCGTTTTGTGTTTCATTGAGGCCCTTATTAGCGACTTTCCGAAGGGAGCTTAGCAAATATACCCATCAAAAAAAAAGCCCTTAACCAGGGCTTAGATCAACGTAAACGGTTTTTCGATAAAGCAATTAATGATTCCCGTGTGATCTTACAGGCCAATGCTGTACTGGCACCGGATTGATCATAGATCGGAGCCAATTCGTTGACGTCCATCCCCACGATGCGCAGATGGCTGATATGCAATATAGCATCCAATAATTGGGTAAAGGTGATTCCGCCGGCTTCCGGTGTACCGGTTCCGGGGAAATGCGATGGATCCAACACATCAAGGTCAACGGTCAGATAAACCGGTACTTCGCCCAGATTCGGAATGATCTCCATCAAGGTCTCACAAGTGTTTTTTTCGATATAGTTGTGTTGTTCGGCAAAGATGAATTCATCGCGGGCTCCCGAACGGATTCCGAATGAGAAGATCTTTCCGTCACCGACCAGATCATAGCAACGTTTGATGACAGTCGCATGTGACAGGTATTCTCCGTAATAGGTATCACGAAGATCGGTATGCGCATCGAAGTGAATGATGTGCAAGTCCGGATATTTTTCATAGACAGCACGGACAGCTCCGAAGGTGACCGTGTGTTCACCGCCGATCATAAAGGGAACTTTATCATCGGACAGGATATGTTTGGTATGATCGTAAATCTCTTCTAATGCCCGTTCGGCACTGCCGAAAGGTAATGTGAGATCACCTGAATCAAAGACTGAACATTGTACCAGATCGTAGTCTTGATACGGACTGTAGGTTTCCAAACCGATCGATTCGGTGCGGATCGCCTGAGAAGCGAAACGAGTTCCCGGACGATAAGATGTTGTCGAGTCAAACGGCGCCCCGAAGATAACGATCTGCGCATCTTCGTATTCTTTATCGCAACCGACAAAGGTTTGTACGTTTTTATTCATTTCCATCGAGTAAAAGCTCCTTCACATACGTAGGCAATGCGAAACAACCGACATGCAAGTCCGTATTGTAATAACGGGTCTTGAGTCCGAGTGCATTCCAACGGTCTGCATCCAAATCTTTGATCGGATCGAATTTCTTGCTGGCGAAACCAAACAACCAGTGTCCTGACGGATAGGTCGGGATGTGGGCTTGGTAGACTTTGGCAATTTCGAATTTTTCCATGATACGGCGATGAGCGCGTTTCATTGAAGTAGCATAGTTAGCGTAATACGGGCTTTCGTGCTGATTGACCAAGATGCCGGTTTCACTCAGTGCCGTATAACAATTATTGTAGAATTCACGGGTAAACAAGCCTTCACCCGGTCCGAACGGATCGGTGGAATCAACAATGATCAAATCATATTCATTCTTCTTCGAGCGAACGAATTTCAATCCGTCTTCAAAATAAAGGTTGACACGCGGATCGCTTAAACTGACCGTCGTGCTCGGAAAGTGCTCTTTGCAGACATTGACGACTTCTTCATCGATCTCAACCATGTCGATATGTTCGACAGTCGCGTAACGACAAAGTTCGCGGATGGTTCCGCCGTCGCCGGCACCGATAACCAGTACTTTTTTGATGTCGGGATTCACTGCCATCGGGATGTGCACGATCATGTCGTGATAGATGAATTCATCTTTTTCGGTGATCATGATCAGTCCGTCGAGGGTAAAGAACTTACCGAACTCAGGGGACTGAAATACATCGATCCGTTGGAAATCACTTTGTTTGCTGAGAATCTGATGATCGACTTGAATGGAGAAGCGGACCGAGTCCGTGTGTTGTTCTGTATACCATAGTTCCATGATTTTATACCTCCAGTACGTTTATGTATTCAATGGATGAATCTTCGATACCGGTCAGGAAACTGCCGTGTTCTTTTGCGTATTGTATATAATCCAATGCTTCTTGAGTGATCAGTTCACCCGGCGCTAAGATTGGGATCCCCGGCGGATAACACATGATTGATTCCCCGGCAACTTCATCGACGCTGTCCGTGATCTTGATTTTTTTCTGTTGCGCATAGAAAGCACGCTGCGGTGATACACGAACGATCGGTTCGATATATTCGTGATCGAACATGCCGTAATTATCTTTCGCATATAAACGTTTGATATCCGTCAGAGCACTGATCAACCGTTCGATCATGAATGGTGTATCGCCGATCGAAACGATGGCCAAAATATTTCCCAGATCGCCGAATTCGATTTGGATGTCATATTCATCCCGCAGGATGTCATGTACTTCGACACCGGCCAAACCGATATCCAAAGTGTAGATCGAAAGTTTTGTATTATCGAAATCAAAGACATATTCGCCGTCGATGATTTCCTTACTGAATGCGTAATAACCACCGATCTTATTGATCTCGGTCCGCGCATAATCGGTCAACTTGATCACATGTTCGAAAACACGTTCGCCTTCCAATGCCAGATATTTCCGGGAAATATCCAAGGAGGCGGTCAAGAGATACGATCCGCTGGTAGTATGAGTCAAATTCAACATCTGACGTACGACACCGGTTTCTTTCGGGTCTTTGATCAGCAGGAATGAACTTTGGGTCAAACTTCCGCCTGTTTTATGCATGCTGACGGCTGCCATATCGGCTCCGGCTGCCATCGCATTGATCGGTAATCCTTTTTTAAAGTAGAAATGAGTCCCGTGAGCTTCATCGACTATGACTTTCATGCCATGATCATGGGCTAACTCAACAATGGCTTTTAAATCGGAACAAACTCCGTAATAAGTTGGATTATTGACGAACACCGCTTTGGCATCCGGGTTTTTATTAATAGCTTCTTCAACATCCCGCAATGCCATGCCCAAGGGTATGCCTAATTTCGGATGGATACCCGGATTGACATACACAGGGATCGCTCCTGTCAGGATCAAGGCATTGATCGCTGAACGGTGAACATTGCGCGGCATGATGATCTTCTCATCTTTACGTACCATATGCATGACCATTGTTTGAACAGCCGCTGTGGTACCGTTAACGATAAAGAAAGCGTGACCGGCGCCGAATGCTTTGGCGGCCAATTCTTCCGCATCCAAAATACAACTGACCGGATGACACAGATTATCCAATGCTTTGCGTGAGTTCGTATCGAACCGCATGCATTTCTCTCCCAGAAATTCAGTCAGCATCGGATTTCCTTTGCCTTGTTTATGACTTGGTACATCAAACGAAACAACTCGTTCTTTCGTATGTGCCAACATTGCTTCCGCTATCGGAGCTCTGCTTTGATCGTAGTCATTCATTCTTCGTCCTCGTGATAGATATTATATCCGCTGAAGATCTCGATCATTTCTTTATATAAAGCATCATGGATCTGGCGGCGTTCAGTAGGACGCAGATCATCCGGATCCGTGTTAAACATATAATTCGACAGATCGATATTCTTGATCATCAATTTAGTATGGAATATATTGGCTTGATACACATTTACGTCTTGGGCATCATATCGTTGCAATGTTTTCTTGGCGATGTAATTCTGGATCGATGTGATGTCATGATCGATGAAAAACTTCTGCCCTTCGATGTTACGGGTAAACCCACGGACACGATAGTCGATCGTAATAATATCGGAGTCGAAACTGCCGATCAGATAATCCAAGGCCTTCAGTGGCGAGATGCGTCCGCAGGTCGAAACATCGATGTCCACGCGAAACGTGGAGATTTCTTGATTGGGATGATATTCAGGATACGTATGAACGGTCACATGACTCTTATCCAAATGTCCGAGTATCGTCCGCGGCATTACGACATCCGTTAGATTCGCCGAATTGCATGAAGGGTCGATTCGATGATCCTCGATCGGTTCTTCACTGATCAGAATCGTTACACTTGCGCCTTGCGGATCATAATCCTGCTTAGCGATGTTCAAAACGTGGGCTCCGATCATCTCGGTGACATCACATAAGATCTTTGTAAGTCGAGTCGAGTTATATTGCTCATCAATATAAGTTAAATAAGCCTTCCTCTCTTTTTCGGATTGGGCGTAACAGATATCGTAGATATTGAAGCTGCAGGTTTTGGTTAGATTGTTGAATCCATACAAGGCGATTTTTTTGTTCATCGTTTGCCGGCTAGTCCTTTCTTGTTTATCAATGCGAAACAAATTATACAGTAACTATGAATTAATACAACCCTTTTTGCCCTAAAATAGCGAACTTTTTTTTGTTGTCCGCAAAGTGATATAATACGAGCGCTTTATTCAACTTGATAAAACATCATAATACCCTTTATTTAAAGGCTATTATGATGTTTTATTTCAGTCGAAATACAGCTGTTTATTTTGACTTGATTTTCGCTGTTTTTTCGCATAAAAAAAGACGGTTTTTCCGTCTGTTTTTTTTCATCAGAAATTCAGCATCAACCACTCCGGTTTCAGCACCATCAATATGCCCAAGAGAATCATTACCGCTCCGCCGACCAGATGAGAGTACTTTCCATACTTGGTCGAGATGCCGGTCAGCTCTGAAGTTTTCATCGCAATGATGAAAACGACCAGGTCATCCAGCAGGAAGAAGAACACATAAAGCAGTAAATATCCGATGTATTGCAGGTTGGACAGGTGGTTCAAACTGAGTACCTGTGTAAACAATACCGGAAATCCGGCTGAACACAACAGTTCGATCAGATTGACCGAAATTGCCAGACCCATTATCCCAAAAATAGCGAGGATGAAGACACTTTGCGATGAGATTCCCTGGATGCGTTTACGTAGTTTCTTGCGTTGATCCACATCGACGACATCACAGCCGTCATCTTTCTTCAAGCCGGTCTTGATATTCCATGCCCCGCCAACGATTGCCACAACACCGATCAACAAACGGAGATAAAGGATCTTACCGAAGATGACCGTAATATTCAACCATGAAAGCATGAACATAAAATACATGAGTGCCGAAGTGAGTAAGAATGTACCGCCGAGTATCCACATCCGTAACCGATTTTTCGAATTCAGCAACATACTGATCAATAATAACAGTACCCACATGGCACAAGGATTGAAGCCATCCAACGTACCCAAGACGATGGTCATTAATGGCAGCGAAACACGGCTGGCATCGACTGTTCCGAAAAACGGCAGCGTCACCGTCGATGAATTGTTTGTCGTTTCGCCGTCGGTCGAAGGTGTGACGATCCCCAGCATTTCACCGACCAGATCGCGCACATTATGTTCTTTGACGTAGGTAATGGCACTGTCGATACTGACGTCACTGACGCCTTCGGTAAATCCTGTGATCGTTCGATTCCCGATGATCACATACGGAACGGTCGTGATGTTGGTATTCAGTAGATCGCCGACTTTCTTCATCAGCTCTTGATTTTCTTTACTGTCGGTGATCTCATAACGATACACACTCAATGAACTGTCTTCACTTTTAAGTTTATCCAAATATACTTCTTCGGCTGCACAGTGGATACACGTACGCGAGTAGAAAACATAAATATTTATTTTTTTTTCGATCGCATTCACCGGCAGTATCATTCCAGCCAACAATGTAATAAATAAGAGTAACCCGATCAGTTTATTTCGCATCGAATATCTCCTCATGAAGTTGTTTAACGGTCTTCTCACCAATCACGCGACGGATCTCACAGTTTGCGTCGTCACTGATGATATATACAGGTAATGTTTTTCCCACATTTAAGGGATCGGTTTTTTCTTCGTCCATATCCAGATCCAATTTTTCAAACGTCCAATCCGGATAGTCGTTGATGACTTCTTTCATCCGTTTATTCATGATCAGACAGGCCGGACACCATACTGCTGATATCATTGTCAGTTTCATTGACAGTTACCTTCCCGCAAGAATCGTTCGAACACATCGGCAAATCGTCTTAATTCAAACAGTTCGGTCTTATACGAAAGACTGATGCGAAGTGAAGAAATCGCCCGTGCATCGTCATGTGTGATCGCATAGACGGAACGCGAGAAATTTTCTTTTCCGCTGCAAGCACTTTTCGATGAAAGACAGATGCCTTGGTCCGAGAGAGATTGAATCCATTTCTCGGGATCAGTCCCGGGAATACTGATATTCACTATCTGCGGTATCGAATATTCATTTGAGTTGATGTAAACGCCCGGTAACCATTTGAATCGATCAAGCAGATAACTGCGCAACCCATCCACTTTGCGATAGTGTTCATCCAATCCCGTTTCAGAGATCATAAGTGCACTCGTCATTGCTGCGATCAGAGCTGTGGCCGGTGTTCCGCTGCGATAGGATGTTGTACTGTGCCCCCCGTTGATCATCGGAGTCAAACTGATCGATTTTTTCTTGATCAATGCTGCGATACCTTTCGGTCCGTAAAATTTATGGGCTGAAAACACAGCCAGATCCATATCACATATATCGACGGAACATTTTCCGATGGTCTGCGTTAGATCACAATGAAATGTGACATGATGTTGTTTGGCTAGTTTTGCTGCTTCTTCGACCGGTTGACGGATACCTGTTTCACTGTCGACCGCCACCAGACTGATCATCAGCGTATCGGGACGAATCAACGATGCAAGTGAAGTTAGATCGTAACGGCCGTGTTCATCCAGTTCAACCATGTCGATATCATACTCCGCTCTCTGCAGAACACCGAGAGTTGCTACAACGGAAGAATGCTCCAACGGTGATGTGATGATATGACGCAGTTCAGGATGTTTTTCAGTATATCCTTTAATGGCCAAATTATTGGCTTCAGTTGCACTGGAAGTGAAAATAATCTCTTCCGGCAATACGCATAAAAGTTGACTGATTTCAGTCAAACATTCCTTGATCCGCTCATCGGCCTGACGACCGAGAAAATGTGGAGAATTCGCATTCGCAAAACACGTTGTTTCAACTTCACAGTAGGTCCGAAGTACTTCGGGATCGATAGGAGTCGTCGCTGAATAATCAAGATAGATCATCGTTCACCTCTTCATGGTCAATGCCATAGTAATGAAATGCGTAACCGAAGTTACGCTTTTCTGTTTCTCTTTTAAGATAATTCGACTTAATCCAACCGAAATTAAGCGTTACGTGCAACAATACGAAGAAACTGAGAAAATAGCCGGTCAACGGATGGATCTTACTGTAAATGGTATAGGGAATCGTTTCGTTAAATACAGCCGTCCCAGTCAACAGCAGAATCCACACTGCGATCGGCAGATTTACGATACGCAAACTTTTTTGTTTGTTCATTTATTCGACAATAACTGCCGTGCCTGAAGCAGTCACCATCAGCATGCTTCCGTTTTGCCCCAACACTTCATAGTCGATATCAACACCTACGACGCAATTGGCACCCAGCGTCATGGCCCGCATTTCCATTTCGCGTAACGCATCTTCGCGTGCTTTGATCAGTTCTCCTTCATAAGAACCGGATCGGCCGCCGAAGAAATTTGTGATACCGGCCGCAAAATCCTTAACGAAATCAACACCTGATACGATTTCCCCAAAGACGATTCCTTTATAAGCGATAATTTTCTTGCCTTCGACTGAAGGTGTCGTTGTTACGATCATTCGGATTCCCCTTAAGCGACTGTTCGCTTATGCATGTACTTCTATAAAGATAACAGACAGTCGACGAAAAATTCAGAAAATTCAGATAATTTCACTTATTTTTCATCAAATATATAGGTTGAGTACTGATCCAACTGTTGTTTCGATGCTCTTACCGTCAACAGCGTTCCCTCATCATTCGATTCGGATTTCAGTACTTCAAGTTTGTTCATGATCTCTGCACGAATCGCTTCATGCTGATAGGTGATAAAAAATGTGATCGTTTCAAGTTGTGAACCCAAATTTTCGATTATTTTCTGAGCCAACAGATCTAAATTCAACCGATTGACGGCACTGATAAATACCGTATCTTCCGTCGGTTCCGGAATCGGACCCTCGACTTTATCGATCTTGTTGAAAATGGTAAGAAGCGGAATGTCTGCCGCTCCGATCTCTTTTAATGTATCAAGCGTGACTTTCGCCTGGTTCTCATGATTCGGGTTGGAATAGTCCACCACATGTAATAAGAGATCAGCTTCTTTCACTTCTTCAAGCGTAGAACGAAAAGCTTTGATCAATGTGTGCGGCAAACTGCTGACAAATCCGACTGTATCGGTCAAGATGATGTCACGGCGATTCGGTAAGGTAATGCGACGGGCACTGGTCTGCAAAGTAGCAAACAGCATATCTTTCTCAAGGACTGATTTATCCGTCTGTCCCTGATATTGCGTAAGCATCGCATTCAATAACGTTGATTTCCCCGAATTGGTATAACCGACGATCGCTACTGTCTGCAATTGTTGTTTCTTACGGCGTTTGCGCTGTGTTGAGCGTTGGATCTCCATCGCATCAAGCAATTCATGCAGTTCCTGTAACTTTGATTCCAACCGTCGTTTGTCGATCTCAGTCCGCGTCTCACCGGTACCGCGGTTACGAACACCGCCGCCTTGTTGGCGTTCCTGTGATAGTTTGGTACTGTTGATACGCGGTAATTGATACTGCAGATTCGCCATCTCAACTTGGATCTTCGCTTCACTGGTCTGTGCCCGCTCTGCGAAGATCGTCAAAATCAACTGAGTACGGTCAATGATCTCGACCGGAATCAGTTCTTGAAGATTACGCATCTGTGAACCGGTCAGTTCATGAGCCGCGACAGCCACGACTGCTTCTTGGGCTTCACAGGCAGTAATCAGTTCGGTGATCTTCCCTTGACCGATATAATGAGGTGTACGGGTCGATGAATAGGCCTGGGTGATGATCTGCATCACATCCAGTCCGCAGGCTTTCATCAATTCAGCTGTTTCACTGATCGAATTATCGAAATCAACTGCATCGGGTGTTTTCACCCCAAACAGTATTGCTTTTTTGTTCATAGTTTTTCCTTCGTGATCACTCAATGCATTTCCACTCCAGGTGGAGTTCGATACCGAATTCATCAAAAACCCGTCTCTTGCATTCTTGAATCAGGTCAAGTACATCCTTTTGCGTGGCTTCTCCCAGATTTACGATGAATCCCGGATGTTTTTCCGAGACCTCCGCATCACCGATCTTGAATCCGCGCAGACCCACTTCTTCAAACAATTTCCATACATAATAAGTCATACCGTCTTTGACCGGTCGTTTAAACACACTTCCGGCATTGGGATAGTTTCGCGGTTGTTTGCGATAGCGTTCTTTTTTTAGTTTTAACACTTCATCCAAACTGTCTTGATAATTGCCCGGTTGGACCTTCAATCCGCATGCCAGTACGATCGCATGACGATCGACCAAGAGCGAATGACGATACGTGAAAAAGTCATCATTCGGAACGACATGAACAAATGTTTTTTCCTCAGTCAGATAGACATCGATCCAGTTGACATACATCCCGATGGTAAATTCGTATTGACCCGCGTTCATGATCAAGGCTCCGCCGACTGTTCCCGGAATATCTTCCGCAAACTCATAACCGCCGATCGATTTTTCAACGCAGAACCACGCTAATTGGTAAAGGCTGACACCGGCTTGCGCTATGATCTCTGTTGAATTCAATTCGATCTCATCATCCAACGACGTCACGATAAAAGCATAGGAATCATCATAGTATTCTTTAGTGAAAAGAATGTTGCTTCCTTTACCGATCAAAACTTGTTTTTTATGTTGCGTCAACAGTAAAACTTCTTTAAGACCGATCAGTGTCAACGGCAGATAAACAAGGGCAGCTGTTGCATTTAACCGTAATGTATTATAACGCTTCAGCGAAACATCTCGGCATTCGAAAAATTCATTCATAGGATTCTCCAATCTATTGGTTGCGAACGTATTTATGCGTAATATTCGGATTACTTGTTTTACGTGATTGAATCTCAAATTCTTTGAGCGAAGATATAAACGGTGTCAATTTCGGATAGCCATAGTTACGGGTATCGAAATCAGGATAGCGTTTATTCAATGTATTCCCTACTTCACCTAAGAAAGCCCATCCGTCTTCATCCGAATTCTCGGTAATGATGGTTTTGATCGTATCGATCAATTCACTCAAAGAAGCCATTCCTGATTTTTCTTTGACTTTCTTGACACTGTTGATCGGTGCTTTATCATTGGAAACTTCAACTTCAGGTTCAGGTTCTTGTTGTCCCAATAATACTTCCAGATATTTGAATTTCTCGCAGGCGGCGATAAACGGTGTCGGTGTTTTCTTCTCACCCATACCCAAGACATACATGCCGGCTTCGCGAAGTCGGCTGGCCAGACGGGTAAAATCACTGTCACTGGAAACAATACAGAAACCATCGACATTCTGTGAATACAGAATATCCATAGCGTCGATGATCAGTGCAGCGTCAGTGGCATTCTTGCCGGTCGTATACGCATACTGTTGAATCGGCGAAATCGAGTAATTTAACAGAACACTTTTCCATAACGCAAATTGCGGCTTGGTCCAATCTCCGTAGATTCTTTTATACGTCGGTGTTCCGTGATTGGATACTTCATCGAAAACTACTTTTACATACTTTTCCGATACATTGTCTGCGTCGATCAAGACGGCTATTTTAAGTTCTTTTTCCATAAATCCCCCTTTGTAAGGTGTTTTCTTTTTATATTATATCATGTTTACCGGTTTATATATCTATGCCCTGCAGCAGATCCTTAACAACTTCCGATGCAATGATCAATCCGACGACCGATGGCACAAAAGCAATACTGCCCGGTGTTTGACGTTTTCGATGCGCTGCGTTCGGTTCACTCACATCGATTTCATAGGTATTTTTAGGTTCTTCTTTCGAATAAACTACTTTCAATTTCTTGATGCGGAGTGTTTTACATTCTTTGCGCATCACCTTGGCTACCGGACAAACGGATGTCTTATAGATATCTGCAATTTCAAAACGTGTCGGATCAAGTTTGTTGCCGGCACCCATACTTGATATCAACGGTAGTCCCAACTTTTCACAGCGAACAACCAATTCGAGTTTAGATGTGATTGTATCGATCGCATCGACCGCGTAGTCGTACTGACTCAGATCGATCGTGTCATACGTACATGCGTTATAAAAACACTGCACGGCATGAACGGTTGCTGCTGGATTGATATCCAATAATCGTTTTTTCATGACCTCGACTTTGGGTTGGTCGAGAGTGGAATGAAGTGCGATCAGCTGTCGGTTTAGGTTTGTCAGATTGACTGTATCGTCATCAATGATCGTGATCGTTCCCAGTCCTGAACGGATCAATGCTTCAGCTGTAAAAGAACCGACACCGCCGATTCCGAATACGACGACATGAGCCTTTTTCAGTCGTTCGATACCTGAGGGTCCGATTAAAAGTTCTGTGCGTGAAAATGGGTGTAACATCGTTTTCTCCCTTCGAATTCATCGATTTTATCTTGTGTTTCGTCTACTCTTATAGAGTACTTGCAAGTTTCTCATAAAACAAGTAGAATAAGCACGTTATAAGGAGAATCTCATGAAAAACCAACACTTGCATCGATTGACTGTGATTGCAATGATCGCTGCCGTTTACGCTGCTGTCAGCCTGGCTTTGGCTCCAATCAGTTTCGGAGCGATTCAGATCCGCGTAGCTGAAGCATTGACGCTTTTGCCTGCCCTCTCTTTTTTAGGGGTGTACGGCGTCACGTTAGGCTGTTTCATCACTAATTTGGTCGGTGTGTTTACGGGTGTCAATATTCTCGGCTTTTGGGATGTTCTTTTCGGAACACTCGCTACCTTGTCGGCAGCTTTGCTTACCTATCGATTCAGAAAGATCCGTTTCAACGGTTATCCGTTGCTTTCTGCCTTTATGCCGGTGATTTTCAATGCATTGATCATCGGTGCTGAATTGACCTTCATTCTGGCTCCGTCATTCACGATCGGTTATTTTACGTTGTTTGCGGTCGAGGTCGGTGTAGGTGAACTGCTGAGTTGCTTCATTCTGGGACTTCCGTTGATGAAGCGCTTCGAAAAACTGAATCTGTTTAAATCCGCCGAATAACCTCAACTTTATCACTACTAAAAAAGTTAAAACCTAACGATTGGTTTTAACTTTTTTTACTGTTTATTTGATGACTTCGACGGACACATCCCCGATGCTGACTTTTGCGTCGCTCCATGTGCGAACACCGACACTGCCTTCAGTGAATGTACTGTCTTTGAAATTCATAACCGTGACGCCGTCTACTTTAATCACATGTTGATCTCCGACGACCGAGATCTCGATGTCATGCGGAGCTTTTGGATCAAAGCTGGAACTTACCGTCGACATGGTCTTGGAAATAAATGCTGGACCTTCTTTACCGTCGACTACTTTACGAATCATGAATCGATTTCCGGAACCCGGATCGAATTGGAAACAATAGCCGGAGATTGCTGAGTTTTCAGTGGCTCGATAATAGGTACCGTAACCTCCGCTACCCGACAGATAAACAGCATTCATTTTGATATCATAGTCGGTTCCGCTTGTTCCGCTGAAGATGGCTCGGCTTTCACCGGCTTTGGTGGTAGTCAACACTCCGTTGACGATCGTCCAGTTCCCCATCAACAATTTAAGATTATCGGCATTATCGAAACTACTGCTGAATAACATGGTGTCGTTGGTGATGGTGTTCGATGCACATCCAACCTGCATTTCACCGCTTTCATCGACTGCCCACACCATTGAATTGATGGATGAATTGGCAGACGAACCCTGATTCAGTAACCCGGCATCGATCAGAAATTGAGCCCCGGTCGTACCGTTTGGATCAAATGAATTATCCGTCATTTTGTAATAGGTATATAGTCGTTTAAGCGTCGCCGAATTAGAAAGACATACTGTGTTTTTCGCAACTGTCGTTTGATTCATGATTGACGGAAATAAGATCAACGATAGGATGGCAAGAATGGCGATCACAACGATCAACTCGATCAACGTAAATCCTTTTTTTGATTTCATGTTAGTGGTTAAACAAGTAGGTTTCATGCCTGAATTCTCCCGGTTCTCTTGAAGGTACGCACTCAACTTAATCATAGTTATTTACGTACGTGAAACATCACACCTATAAGTTTATGATACAGTAACACAGAGTTCGAATCAAGCAGATATTTCAGGGTTTTCGCTATCTTTATGACGATGTACCTTCAAAAGAACAAAAGTACCCGAGTCAACCTTTTTATCGATGATAAGAGGTTTTTCTTCGCCATTCGTCCATCGTTTGAATTGCTTCAACAGTAGCGAGAATTTCTTCGATCTGTTGCGACTTCCCGTCAATGTATGAATCGATATCATGCGGGTAGGCTTTTGCTAACTGCAGTTTCAAAGCGGAATATCGATCGCGCGCATCTTCGTGAGTACGCAGATACTCACGCAGTGCGATGTGTTCAAGAAATTTTCGACTGAACGGATCGCAAACGTAAAGATGATATTCACCGAAATCATCAGGGAAAAGATTTCTGAACGATTCGCGACCCGGAATGCCCAGATCACCGCGATGTTCGAAACCAGCTTTTTGAAGGATCTTTTTTACTTTTTCAAAATCAGCTAAACTGTATAGTACCAGATCAAGATCAACGATTGGTTTTGCGTAACACCCCTCAACAGAAGTGCTGCCGACATGTTCGATGGATCTGACGTACTCATGCAGAAGTGAGTCTAAATAATCCTGTAATCGTTCAAATTGAACTTTCCATTCTTTACGATAGGCAACAACTTCAATGTTTCTGATTTCGTTACTCATACAAGTTTTTTTGTTTGATGCGACTTTCCGACAATCTTTGTTGCCAATGTGCGCGGCAATAACCGCAGAATCCCGATAAACACTTGATTGCTGAATCCTGCGACGGCAATGGCTTTATTCTTGGCCAAGGAGCTTAATCCGATTCGACTTACTTCTTCGGCATCCATCATTAAAAATTTCTGAAAAACTGAGTTTTTTGTTCCGGCAGCCACAAAAAACTCAGTTTTCGTCGGTCCGGGACACAGTGCAGTCACATGGATGTTGTCTTGGATCAGTTCTTCGTGAAGTGCTTCGGTAAGTGAAAGAACATACGCTTTGCTGGCATAGTATTCAGCCATGTAGGGTCCGGCCACATACCCGGCAATCGAAGCGACATTCAAAATATTCCCACGTTTGTGCAGTTTCATTTGTGCTGACAAAGCATGTGTCAACAGTGACAGTGACATTATATTGACTTGGATCATTTCTTCCATGCGTTCTTCACTGATCAGATCAAATTTACCGAAAGCTCCGAATCCGGCATTATTGATCAGTGTTTCCACAAACATTTCTTTCTGCTTGAGTTCACTGATCAGACGTTGAACTTCATTTTGGTTTGCGAGATCGGCTGGAATCACTTCGATTCGAATCGGATAGAGCGCATTCAATTGAGATTTTAGTTCTTCCAAACGATCAATACGTCGTGCCGTAAGAATCAGATTTTGACCTAAAGCAGCACTTTGACGCGCAAATTCAGTTCCGAGGCCGCTTGAGGCACCCGTAATCAATGTCCATGTTTCCATTGTGTTTCCTCTCAAGTCGATCGACTTATCAGTTCAATAACTCAGTTGTTTCAATGGTGATTCTTGAAACAGTCGGCGCAATACCCCAGCACTTCCAAGCGATGATTGATGATATGGAATCCTAATTCGGGAGGCGTAACACTCTGAATGATCGGGCATTCGGTCAGTTCGATGCGCTTGTGACAATCGATACAGATCGCATAATGAGTATGGCGATGGCGTTCGATTTCATAAACTGCTTCCGATGAATCAAAATCGGTTGTTTTAACGATCATGTCTTCTTTTTCGAAACTTTCCAAGATCCGGTAAACAGTCGACAGCCAGATACTTTTCTGATTGGACAGTTGGCCGAATATTTCTCTGGCACTCAGTGGTTTTTCACTCTTTTCCAACAATGATGCGACCGCTTGACGCTGGCGGGTCTTTTTTAATTGTTTCGGCCAATTGAACTCACTCATAAGAGCACCGTCTTTCGGATACCGCGTTTGATCGGTAACAGAACGACAAACGTAGCTACACCGATCAACACGATCGCTCCGCCCGGTTTTACCGATAGATAGTAGGAGAGTGACAATCCGCTGAGGGTAAAGAACAGCGCAAACGCAATCGAAGTAAATAACGTTGATTTATAGCTCTTAGCTATTTGCATGGCGCAGGCGACCGGTAAAACCATCAGTGATGAAACAATCAAAGCACCGACCGTTCGGGCTGCTACACTGACGGTAACGGCTGTCATGATCATGAAAACCACATTTACCAAGTTGACATTGACACCGGATAGTTTAGCGGCTGATTCGTCGAAAGTGATGTAAAATAATTCTTTATAAAGCAGGATGAATAATCCTACTACGATGATCGTTACGACCGTGATCAAGATCAGTTCGAAATCAGTCACTGCGACGATACTTCCAAACAAGAAAGTATTAAAGTTGGCTGCGTTTTTAACGAATCCCGAAAAGATACCGGCCAGACCGATTCCCAACGACATCATCACGGCGATCGCAATTTCAGCGTAATCGGGTAGTTTCCGCCGTAAATAATCGATTGAAAGTGCACTGGCGGTACAGAAAACAATGGCGGATGCGATTGGATTGATCCCGCTGATCAGACCGGCTGCAACACCGGCCAGTGATGTATGCGATAAGGCATCGCCGATCATTGACATGCGCTTCAATACGATCACAAGTCCGATACACGGAACCATGACGGCTACCAGCATTCCCACTAAGAGTGCCCGCCGCATGAATTCATATTGAAAGATGTTTCCCATCAGTTATCTCCTTGAAGATGATGGTGTACGTGACGATGACGCAGTTCTTCTTCGACTTGATCCTTATCAAGTTCAATTAAAGTTGCTTCTTCCAAACAGAAGATACGATCGACATAATCTCTGGCCATTGCCAAATCATGGGTGATCAACACGATCGTGATTCCTTGATTCACATTCAGATCTTTGAGTATTTCATAGAATTTACGCGAAAACGCGTTATCCAATGCGCTGGTCGGTTCATCCAACAATAATAGTTCCGGTAGATTCATGAGCGCTTTCGCCAACATGATCCGTTGTTGCTGGCCACCTGACATTTCGGAAATCTGTGTGTTCGCATATTTCTCCATACCTACCTGTTTTAACGCATTCATAGCCATCTCGCGATGTTGTCTGCCGGGTCGTTTGAACCAACCGATCTCACCGATACATTCAGCCAGCACGATCTCCATTGAAGTGGCCGGAAACGAAGAATGCAGATTCCCCGCATTTTGAGCGACATATGCGATCTTCGCTGTATTTTTAAGAACTTGACCGTCGTTGTCGAATAACGTCACGCTGCCGGTCTGCGGCTGCATAAGTCCGGCTAATAAGCGCATCAGCGTACTCTTGCCGGATCCGTTGACACCGATAATAGCTGTAAAGTCACCTTGATTCACGGAAAAATCCGTTTCTTCGATGACACACATATTTTGGTAACAGTAACTGACTCGTTTTACTTCGATTTTTTTCACTGTCTTTCCTCCTATTTCAATGCTTCGGATAGCAGACTCAGGTTGTTTTTCATCACTGATAAATAATCTTCACCCTGATCGATCTGTTTTTGAGATAAACCCTCCAGCGGATTCAGAATCGCGATCTTTGCGCCAGTCGCATTCGCGATCACTTCCGCGATCTTTGAATCACCGGCTTGTTCATAAAAAATCGTGGTTACTTTGTTGGTATTGACTAATTCAATGATCTTGGTCATCGCTTCACTGGAAGGTTCGTCATACGATAGTACTCCGCTTGTATAGATCTGGTTGAGTCCGTAGGCATCGGCCAGATATGCAAATGCCGCATGCGTCGTCACAAATACATTCTTGGTCGCACTTTTAAGTTCGATTTTGAATTCATCGTTCAACGCATCGAATTGAATTGCGTACTTCGTGTAATTGGCTTGGTAATCTGAAGCGTTTACCGGATCGGCCGTTGAAAATGCATCCGCAATGTTTTTTAACATGATCTTGGCACGTTCGATATCCAACCATATATGCGGATCAGCTTGTGATTCGGTAGTTACGATATCAATATTTTTACTCAGGGTCACGATCGTAAGTTTGGGATTATTGACTGTTTCTTTGAGTTTATCCAACCAAGGTTCCAGTCCCAGACCATTGACTAAAAGTACACTCTTTTTCTGTAACAAGATCATATCACCGGATGTGAGTTCATAATCATGCGGTTCTTGTGCTCCACTCACTAAATTGGTGACTTGGACATGATCCGCACCGATCTTTTTCGCAAAATCATAGATCACATAAAAACTGGTGACCACTTGTAATTTTGATTGATCGGTAGAGGTGGTTTTACATCCCCCCAATAAAAGTCCCATCACAAGGATAAACAGAATAACTCTTTTCATCGCTCCTCCACATGCAAATGATTCGCATTTGCTTATAGTATACCCCGATCATTCGACCGATTCAACTCGGATGCAAAAAAAGAACCTTACGCAGGTTCCACTAATTTGGCTAATTTAAGAATCGTATTGAAATTTCGCGACGTACACGATTGTTTGACTTGTTTCTCAATCAGCAGATTCGGAAACGAAGATGCGTCATCTGTTATCTGACTGACACTGAACAAATAATTGTCCTGTACCTGTAATACATGAATGTGAGCCAATTGTTTCGGCATCGTTTTCTTCAGCGTAGGATCGGCTGTCGCTAGGAAAGTCACATAAGCAACCTCTTCGTCTTTGAGATCGGCAAATAACTTCGTTTCGGCGATGTGCTTGATCTCAGAACTGTCAAGTAAGATCCATTCACAAGCAAATCCGAGTTTCTCCGATAAACCCTTGGTAATCTTTTCTGAGACATCCACCTTATCTTCATTCCACTCCAACAGTACGTTTCCGGAATTCATGACGGTAAAAGCATATTTCGCTCCGAGTTCAAGGCAGATCTCCTTGAGTCGATCCATCGAGACACGATTTTTAGGTCCCAAATTGACCGCTCGCAATAAGAGTACATAATTATATTTTTTCATGGTCAAAACCACCTCCTGCGTTTAAAGAATATAAGCATAGCGACGGCGACAACGATCATCACGACCCATAAGATCGGATAACCAAGTTGCATACTCAACTCCGGCATATGTTTGAAATTCATGCCGTAGACACCGGCTAAAAAAGTGAGCGGTATGAAGATCGTGGAAATAATCGTCAGTACTTTCATGATTTCGTTCATCCGATTACTGATACTTGATAAATAGAGATCCATCAATCCCGACAACAATTCGCGATAGGTTTCGGTCGTATCGATCGCTTGATAGATATGATCATAGACATCGCGTAAATAAAGCTGAGTTTCAGGCAAGATCAAGTGAACATTGTCGTGATTGATACGCGACAGTACTTCACGCAGCGGCCAGATCGCTTTATGCATGTATAATAAACTCTTTTTGAATTCACGCATCGAATGTAAGGTAGAAATATCACCTTTATCCAACAGTTCTTCTTCGCCTGCATCGATTTCTTCACCCAAACGTTCCAATACATCGAAATAACCGTCAACGATCGCATCCAACAAGTTATAAAGTAAATAGTCGGCACCTCTGCTACGCAACGGTGAACCTTGCGTTTGAAGCCGTGTCCGAATTGGTTTGAAGACATCCCCTTTGGTTTCTCCGAAAGTGATGACCACATGATCCAACAGAAGAACCGATAACTGTTCGAAAATAATTTCATCGTGATCGTAATAGATCATCTTCAATACGAAATAGGAGTAGTTGTCGTATTCTTCGATCTTCGCTCGTTGGTTGGGAACCAATATGTCTTCGATGATCAGCGGGTGGATCTTGTATGGGGCGCAGATCTCTTCAATGAATTTTGTATCACTGATCCCATCCACATTGATCCAAGTGATGTAGGGTGCTTCCGGGCATTTATGGTTTTTCTTGGTATATTCCGCATACGTGCTTTGGATCACTGTTTTTTCATTGTATAAATAAACTTCGGCTTCGGTACTGTTTTTCATTACCGTTACTGACGGAATTTTTTTATCGCTATTTTTCATCGCAGTACCATTTTTCATACGGCAACAGTGCGATGAACTTCATCAATGACCGCTTGCGCCACACAGTCCGCGACTCTTTCATCAAACACGTCAGGTAAGATATAATCATCTCGTAGGTCGGACGTTGCGATCAACGCCGCCAGGCCTTCGGCAGCAGCCATCTTCATGCGCTCTGTGATCTGCGGTGCTTTTGCAGCCAAGGCACCTTTAAAGAGACCTGGGAAAACTAAGACATTATTGACTTGATTCGGATAATCAGAACGTCCGGTACCCACGATCCTGATTCCGGCTTCTTTGGCTTCATCATAGGTGATCTCCGGTTCCGGGTTCGCCATCGCAAAAATCACGGCATCTTTCTTCATGCTTCGTGCCATTGTGGAACTCACCAGATGCGGAGCCGAAACCCCAACAAACACATCACTTTCTGTCAGTGCTTCAGCAAGACTGATATGACGGTGATCAAGATTGGTGATCGCAGCAATCTCATCCTGAAGAAAATCCGTATTTTCTTTCAGATCCTGACTGACGATTCCGAATTTATTGAACCCATAGATCGTTTTAAATCCATAATCATAGAGTAACTTTATGATCGAACTGCCGGCTGCACCGGTACCGCTGACACAGATCGTCATGTCTTCTTTGCGTTTTCCGGTCAAACGCATCGCGTTGATTAGCCCGGCCAACACAATAATAGCTGTTCCGTGTTGATCATCATGAAATACCGGGATTTTCATGATTTCTTTGAGTTTTCGTTCGATCGTCACACAGCGCGGTGCTGAAATATCTTCCAAATTGATTCCGCCGAAACTGGGTGCCAAGGCACTCACGATGCGGATGATCTCATCCGGATCTTTGGTGTCCAAACAGATCGGGATCGCATTCAATCCGGCAAACCGTTTGAATAATGCCGCTTTTCCTTCCATGACAGGCATGGCAGCTTTTGGACCGATGTCCCCTAATCCAAGGACAGCTGTTCCGTCAGTGATCACAGCGACTGTCGAGTTGACCCAGGTCAGTTCATCCATCAAACTTTCATTCTCTTTGATTGCCAAACATGCGGCGGCAACACCGGGTGTATACGCCAACGCCAGATCACTTCTGTTATTCAACGGGCTATGAACTTCAACGCGCAGTTTACCGCGCCATTCTGAATGTTTGATCAGTGCTTCTTCGTAATTGGATGCCATCTTGATTACCTCTTCGTTCTATGGAATAAGTTTATCACATTTCCCCCGAATCAAAAAGAAATCCGCGGAATTTCCACGGATCAATAAGTAACATGCTGCTCAATATTAGATCGATAACCTGTTTTTCTGTTTACTTCCCTGTTCATACTGAACTTCGTTTGATTGTTTATTTCAGTACTTTTTTCAGATGATTGAGATTGGCAACGTAATCATTACCGTCTCTGAAAAGACCGGCCGTACCCAAAACAAATCCGGTAGCACCATATTCGATCAGTTGTTTGATATTCTTGTCACTGATGGAACCATCCAAAAGTATCTCCGCTTTACATGAATATTTTGTGCAGATCTCAGTAACAGTTTGTAACTTTTCATACGTTGTCTCAATGAACTTCTGTCCGGCATATCCCGGATTGACTGCCATGACGATGATCGCTTCAACAAGATCGATCGTTTCAACGAGAAAAGAGAGCGATGAGTTCGGATTGATTGCGATACCCGGATGTTTTTTCATCGATTTGATCTTCAAGAGCGTCCGTCTGAGATCTGTACAACTCTCAGGATGTACGAAAATGGTTGATACATTTTTTAAATCAAACAGATCAAGCAACTTTGCCGGTTCGGTTACCATTAAATGGACCTCTAGCGGTAAAGTACTGATGGAATCGATTGCTTTGATATCCAACAAACCTAATGCCATATTAGGGACGTAATTTCCGTCCATGACATCGATATGATACGTTGTACATCCGGCGTTAGCCAAATTTTCAACTTCTGATCGTAAGTTCAAGAGATCGACACACATGAGCGAAGGCGAATAATTGATTTCCATAGATGATACTCCTTGTTACGCAAAATTGCATTTACTTTTTTTTTGATCGACCGAACCTCAAAAAATAGTATAGATAAGCAGTATAGTATTGATTTCTATAAATAATTATAGTCTTTTTTTCAACTATTTAATATTCATGTTCGATTCGAATTATGCTATAATCGAGCCATTGGGAATGAAGTACTCCCTTAGCACTGCTAAAACCGCCTTACAGGCTGATGACTTCTGTGATTATTTAATCATGGAGATCAGCCTTTTATTTTGACTGATCGAAGGAGGAAGAACCATGTTGTTAAGTTTAGCTCTGATTTTACTGGTTGGACTTGCGTTGAGCGGAATCATGATCAAATTGAGATTACCGGGATTATTGGGCATGCTATTGGCCGGAATCATTCTTGGACCGACAATGTTGAACTTGATCTCTCCGCAGATCTTGAATATTTCAAAAGACCTGCGCCAGATTGCCCTGATCATTATCTTGACACGGGCCGGATTATCGTTGGATCTCAAGGATTTAAAAAAGGTCGGACGACCTGCCTTGTTGATGTGTTTTGTCCCCGCAACCTTCGAATTGGTCGCAGTCACACTGTTTGCTCCGTTACTGCTGCATATATCCACTCTGGATGCTGCGATCTTAGGAGCCGTATTAGCAGCCGTATCGCCTGCTGTTGTTGTTCCGCGCATGCTGAAACTGATGGAAAGCGGTTATGGCACGAATCACAGTATCCCGCAAATGATCATGGCCGGATCATCTGCCGATGACGTTTATGTTATCGTGTTATTTGCTGCTTTTATGGGAATGGCAACCGGCAACGGTTTCAGTGCCTTCACCCTGCTGAGTATTCCGATATCGATACTACTGGGAATTCTGTTGGGAATCATCGTGGGACTTCTGTTGATTCGTTTGTTTCGCGTTGTTCATATGCGTGACACGATCAAAGTTTTGATCCTTCTTAGTACATCATTTTTGTTTGTAACCCTTGAAAGTGCCTTAAAAACAACAATACCTTTATCAGGACTGCTGGCAGTCATGGCACTGGGTGCCACAATCTTAGGTAAATATGAAAGCTTGGCGAAGCGGCTTTCCGGTAAATTCGCAAAAAGTTGGGTCGCTGCCGAACTATTATTGTTTGTGTTGGTCGGAGCCGCAGTCGACATCCGCTGCATCGCTCAAGTCGGGATAACTGCCGTCGTGTTGTTGGTTGCAGCCCTTATCATGCGCATGGTCGGTGTGAATGTATGTCTGATCAAGACACGTCTTAATCACAAAGAAAAACTCTTTACATCGATTGCCTATCTTCCCAAAGCGACTGTTCAAGCAGCGATCGGTTCAATTCCGCTAGCTGCCGGATTGTCTTCGGGCAACATCATCCTGTCGATCGCTGTTTTATCGATCATCATTACTGCCCCTTTGGGAGCTGTCGGTATCGACATGACATACAAAAAACTATTGACTCGATCGAACTAAGATTAATTGTTGACTGATACTGAATCATTGTAAAATAAAACCCGACAGAGCGAATAACTGACGACAGTTACTTGATTCCATTGGGTTTTTTATCGACTATTTGTTTTTTTCTTTCAACTCATTTATTTTCTCAGAAATGTCATTCTGTGCTTCTTTTGCTTTTTCCACAATAACACCACCGGCATCTTTCCCTTTTTCAGCCCATTCACCGGCAACTACTTTACTCTTTTCAGCGAATTCTTTACCTTTCACACTCAAATCTTCGGATGTCTCTTTGGCTTTCTCTGCCCATTCACCGGCAACAACTTTACTCTTCTCAGCGAATTCTTTACCTTTCACACTTAAGTCTTCGGATGTCTCTTTGGCTTTCTCAGCAACTTCCTCACTGATATCTTTGGCTCTATCGACGACATTTTTTAATAAGTTCTTGAAATTGACCATCTTACGGTCCTCCTTTCGATGTTTTCCTGTAACTTACCAGATCGATAGGTAAACTATCCTTCGATTTTGGGTTGCCGGAAATCACTGATTTTATCGTATAATGACTCTCCGTAAATAAGTATTTACTCTATCCTATATTTATCATACATCAGAATTCAGAATAATTACATCTCTCTGACTCTAAAAACAGGGTGAATACAGTGATTTTGATAGGTATGGTATAATATCAGTGAGGTGAATTTTATGCAATGGACATTTGGTAGTAAAAAGAACGATACATTAAACAGTTATCGCAAAGACAAAGAGTCGGGAAGAGTGATCATTCCGATTTCTTTGGATAAATATGATGATGTTTTTGATGACTGGGATCCGTCACCTTTTAAACTACGGGATATAGAAGATGAATTCTTGGATTTTATCTGGGATTCCATTGAAGACATCCCTTCTCATATGGAGGTCATTTTCGAGTTCTCGATTCCACAACCTTTGCACAGCGAACAAAAAGAAAAAGTATTGGTCAGCGCACTAAATCATCAATTTGATTATATGCTTCGTAAAAATCAACGTCAGCGAGTTAAAGACTACAAAGAAGCACTGCGATACTTTGTGATCGGTATCCTGTTTTTCGTTATTTCTTATACACGCCCGGTGGAATCTTCAAGTTTCTTTTCACGGATCTTGAGCGATGGGTTATTTGTGGGGGGATGGTTATTCATCTGGGAAACATTTTCCGACTTATTTATCAAATCTCACAAATTGATGGAAGACAGACGTATCGTACAGCGCTTTAAAAGAGCCGAAATACAGTTCGTTCAAAGAGTTTGATTTATACTATGATATAGTTTATTCGTTGAAGAATCGTTTACCAACATTAAGAAAGGAAGTACATCATGGAAACAGTCCAAAAAAGAATTGCCGTCATATTAGCTGAGGGGTTTGAAGAAGGAGAAGCGATCACTATCGTCGATATTCTTCGCCGCGCAGGTTTCACTTGTGACACGGTCGGTTTATTGACTGAAACAGTCACAGGTTCACACTCCATTACGATTAAAGCAGACAAAATATTGAGCAGTGATATCGAAAATTACGACATGATCGTTCTACCCGGAGGTATGCCTGGAGCCTCCAATCTACGCGACAGTGATCAACTTATCCAGATCGTAAAAAACATGTATCATAAAAACAAACTTGTCAGTGCCATGTGTGCCGGTCCAATCGTTCTTGAAAAAGCCGGTTTGTTGGATGATCATAATTATACTGCTTATCCCGGATATGAAAAGAGAATCGTTTCGACCGGAACTTTTCTTGAAGACATCGTTGTCATCGATAATAACTTGATCACAAGTCGAGGTCCGGCTACCGTATATGAATTCGCCTATACCCTTGTTGATCAGCTTGGCGGTGACAGTAAAACTGTGAAAGAACGGATGTTGTATCAAAATTCATTCAATTCAATTAAGGGGATCGCATGATGAAAAAGATCGCAGTACTTATGGCTGAGGGATTTGAAGAAAGCGAGACTCTCATAATCGTTGATATCCTGCGCAGATCAGGATTGACATGTGACTCTTTCTATTTCGGAAATAAGCTTGTTAAAGGAATGCATGGTGTCTATGTCGAAGGTGATCAACCATTCAGTGATGAAATCAACACTTATGACATGATCGTTTTACCGGGTGGAAGACCCGGCGGGCAGAATTTATTGGAGAATGAAGAAGTAATAAAAACAGTTCGTAATTTCAATACAGAAAACAAATTGATCGCAGCCATGTGTTCCGGAACATTGGTTCTGGAAAAAGCAGATGTAATTGCAGGAAAACAAGTTACCGGTTATACCGGATATGCAGACAAATTGACCAGTGCTCACTTTATCGATCAAGTCGTTGTCGTCGATCAAAACATCATCACAAGTCAAGGACCGGCAACACCTTTCCCATTTGCTTATAAACTCGCAGAGATACTCGGAAAAGACACGGAAACGTTACGTGAAAGAATGTTGTATACCCTCGCAGGCGGAAAATAAGTCAAACACAATTCATCATAAGGTAAAAAAGTTCTCAATGAGAACTTTTTTGTATGCAGTATAAGGCTCTATGGTCCTACATGCTTATCCTATTTTCGCCAAAATGTAGTACAATCCTTTTTTTCAGTAATGTTAAACTCGATTATTTTTCTCAATAGTTCGAAGTCAACCGGACTGTCCCAACGAAACTTCAACAATTGATTGGTATGCTCATACCCTGATTGGATGATCTCATCGGAAAAACGAATGATCCCTGCTCGTTCAGGTGCAATGGCTAAATGTTGCTTCGCAGTACTGAACCCAATAATGAAAGTATCGTGATCGGTGAACATCGGTTGATTCCATGCGATCTTCGGTAGCAGAGTTGGAAACTGTTCCTTTATCCAAGTAAATATTTCTACTGTTCTGGCGCGCTGGAGCGGATCAACGATATGTGCGAGATATTCTTCAAAGACTTCCATGTTTTACCTCCTTGACGAAAATATTAGCGAGTTAATTCTTAACTAATTATATCTGAAAATAACCTTAGATTAGATAAATCTGCCTTTTCTTAAAATCACTTATCTCCTTTTTTATCTTATCTATCCCGATTAAAAGATTGTAATAGAAATCTCAAACATTGATTATCCTTTACCGAACATCTATGATCAACATTGCAACTATAAAAGAAAAATTGTTTAGTACCAAAAATAAGAGAATCAAGATGATTTTTTACTCAAGCGAATTCCTATGGTTCGAAGTAAATTCATCAAGTGCAAGTGTGAATATCGTTGAATCTTCTTTGTTCAAATAGTTTGATGTCTTTAATCCGTCTTTAACAATTTCCCCGAATTTAAGCGGAATGATATCCATATGTAGATCGACAGTAAAGTATGAATAGTAATCGGAAATCAACTGGTGTAACTCATCGGGATTATCTTTGATCTTTTGAAACCGATCAAAAATAGCTTCAAGTTTCTTCGGATATGCATCCATTTTATCCAGTGATTTATAAACACTGTTCGTTTGCTCATCACCGACAATCTGGCGAATGATTACTCCGAATGGATTCGTGATTTCTTTGATTGAAGAAGGATGTCTTTTTAGTGTACTGATTTCGTCTATGAACATGATCATTTCATTGATACGATTACGCTTCGATATCAATTCATCTCTTTTTTGTTCAAGCAGTTTAAAATCACTTTTATCTATCAATGTTTTGATTTCTAATAACGATAAATCGCATTCTCTGTAAAATAGAATGATCTTCAATTTATTTTCGTCTTCGGCTGAGTAGAAGCGAACACCGTTCTTTTTTTCCGGAACCAACAATCCGAAATTGTCATAATAGTGCAGCGTTCTGATACTGACATTGAATTCCTTTGAAATTTCAGAAACTTTCTTCATATTTTGATTGCACCTCACGTTACGTCATAGTATATACTATATTTCTGAAAAGGAGAATCAACATGAAACTTAAAAATGAAATTCAGGATGGAAATATTCTGATTCGAACGATCTCCGGACCTGAAATAGAGTATTTCGATGCGCTTTGTTGTTCTGTGTTAATCGGTTATGAGTATAAGTGGTTGAGTAAAATTCAATTTAATATATATAGTTCACGTGGTTCTGTCCATCTTGAATACAAAGACAGAACAGTATCTTTGTATGAAAAAGGATTCTTTGAAGAACCCTCTGACCTATTAATGACTGTTTCGATTATTCCTCAATTTGGGAATGCTCATACCTCTACTGTTAAAGCGATATCACTGCTTGATTGTTTTAATGAATATCTTAGAATAAGTGATCAACGATTAAGCAGCATCGAAAAAATCGATCAGCAACTGATCAGAACAGAAATTTTACCGAAAGCAACTTTGAGCTTATTCTCCGGTATTCTAGAAACAGTCGAAGTTGAAGTACTTTCTCAGAATAACTTGTTTTAATTCAATAGTTTTTTTATATCGGCCACATAATCTAAAAACATAAAAATATGAGCATTTACCCTGTTTAAATCGATAGATCGAAATATGAAGTCATCAAATCAAAAAAGTTCCATACTACGAGCTTAATGAGAAAGGTTCATTAAATCAATATAGATGAAACTTTAATACAGTATTCTGGTGGTGCGCATGTAGAAAGTTAAGTTGTTTTTTACTTCTGTCATCATCGTTTTTAGGTATTGAGTCTTAATGATCCAGTACTTTCGTGATGAAGATTTCAACGATTTCGGGATCGAATTGAGTTCCGGAAAAACTCCTAAGTTCAGTAATTGCCTGATCTTTGGATACCTTTTGATTATAGGTTCGGCTATTGGTCATCGCATCAAAGGCGTCGGCTACCGAGATAATTCTGGATTCGAGTGGAATATCATACTCTTTAAGTTGATTAGGGTAGCCACTACCGTTCCAACGTTCATGATGGCAAAGAATAAACTTTGAAACTTCTGAAAATTCATCTGTACTACTAAGGATACGCCACCCCGCTTCAGGATGTTTTTTGATTTCTTTCCACTCAAGTTCATCGAGTTTGCAGGGTTTATTGAGGATCTTTTCATCCACACCGATTTTACCGATGTCATGGACCAAACCGGCTAATTTTACTCTGTTGACTTCATCTTGACTCATCGCCATCGCGACGGCGATTTGTGTACAAATCTTACTGACTCGATTGGAATGGTTTAGTTCTCGAGCACTCTTTTCAAATAAGGCATTCATAATCAGTTTTACTGATTTATTGCGCATACTTGTATTCTCAAATGTTTTGTTGCTATACATCATGTTTTCAGCTTCCATCATCTTGTTTTTCATCAAAGAATTGCTTTCCGATTTGGTCGCATATCCAAAAGAAATCGACAATAATGGTTTTTGCTTAATGACTTCTTGAATCAACAACTTAACGCGAGAAAGATCATCCTCTGTTTCTTCTCTGCTTGTTTTCGGCAAGAGGATTGCGAATTCATCCCCACCGACACGGGCAATAATATCGTCTTCTCGGAACGCTTTTCGTAATATGTCGGCGGTAAGTTTCAAGAAGTCATCGCCTTCAAGATGACCAAAAGAATCATTGATCAGTTTTAAGCCATTAATATCTCCGATAACAATAGTCATCGGCCAATTACGCACGACATCAAGTCTTGCCATTTCGGTTTCAAAATATCGACGATTATATAAGTCGGTCAGAAGATCATGATAGCTGAGATAACGATTCTCTTCAATGGCTTCTTCACGATCACTAACATCAAAGATGATTGCATAGGTCACCACGATTTCGCTATAGTCAATTTGGCTTGAATAAATATCGACCATTTTGAGTGACCCGTCTTTAAGACGGTGTTGAGCTGTCGTGTGTTTACTTCCAAATGAAAAAGCATCAAAGCCTTCGACATTTAGATGATTATCTCTCATCGTACTGATTTCATTAATTCTCATGTTCAGTAATTCTGTTTTGGAATAACCGTAAAATCTAGTCGCAGACGGATTTGAATCAATGATTTTACCATTTTTCGGATCAATTAACAGCATGACAGCATTATGCCCACTAAACATCGATTGCAATTGATTGAGTAATTTCTCTATGCTCTTTTTGTCCAATATCCGTTCTGTATTATCCACTCCGATCGCATAAAATGAAATCACATTGTTTTTCTTATCAAAGATAGCACGCTCTGTCCACTCGATCCAAGTCTCTTGCCCATTATGGAAGATTTGTTCGATGGTTGTTCGAGTAGGCTTCTCAACATTCAGTATCCAACTCTTCTCCCAAGAGTCCTTGATTGGTTTATCATTAGCGCCGATCGTTGAAGATATAGGGAAATACGTCGAGTAGGTCTCGTTGGCATAAATCAGTGTTCCATCGGTTTTGAACTCACAAATCAAAGCAGGTAAATCATCTAAGAGCGACCCGTATTTGTTTTTCGCAACCTCAAGTTCATTCTCGCTTATCTTGCGATTTTCATTTTCTTCTCTAAGTGCTTTATATGCGATCTTCAATTCATCAAGAGCGTGGACCAATTGTTCTGTTTTGTCGTTGACAATCTTACTTAGTCGCATGTTTTCATTGCGTTTATCCACATTGGAGATCCTGATTTTCCACATGACTTTGATCTGAGCTTTTAATTCACTGATGTCGATTGGTTTGGAAAGAAAAGCCTCTCCGCCAACTTCCAACGCTCTGATCCGATTCTCTTTATCTGCTTTTACAGCTGTCAAAAACATAACGGGTGTATCTTCAAATCTAGGATCGCTTTTGAGTGCTAGACAGACTTTAAAACCATCCATGTCTGGCATGTTGATGTCTAATAAAATTACGTCAGGGTTTACTTGATTCGCAATAAGTATACCTTCTTTACCTGACTGAGCTGTATAGATAAATGAATCCGGAAAACTTTCATTCACATAAGCACGGATGATTACCAAATTATCAGGGTTATCATCGATAGCTAACACAATAAGTGGTTTATCGGCCATATAACACCTCATCGATGACGCTAAAGAATTCTTTGGCATTGATTGGTTTCGCGATAAAAGCATCGAATCCGTGAAGCAATATCGATTCACGGTCATGTTCCATTGCACTGGCCGTCAACGCAATGACTGGGGTATTGTCCAAGGATCTCATCGTTCTGATTTTCTTAAACGCATCGATACCGTTGACGATCGGCAAAGCAATATCCATCAGGATCAAATCCGGTAGTGCCGATTTCGCCAAAAGAATTGCTTCTTTTCCATTGATCGCTTCCAGTATTTTATATTGTTCGCCTAACATCGCTTTCACTGTTATCATGTTATCCGGATTATCCTCAACCACTAAAACAAGCGGCTTTACAGTATCTTTACGTATCATAGGCGGTGCTTTTTTTGTTTGTTTGTGATTCAACATACTACCTATCGCGTTTTGTAGGCTTTCCCGTTTGATCGAACCTTTTAAAATCAACTCATGAACATTGTTTTGTTTCAGAAACTTCAATTCTTCTTTATTGATGTGTTGGGCTGTCAGAATCAAGACAGGGATATGTGCTGTTTGTTGGGCATTTCTTAAGATTTCCAACATTTTAAAACCGTCCATCTCAGGCATCATCAAATCCAATACCATTGCATCCGGAATTACTTTATCAATGATCACAAAGGCTTCTTGGGCGCTGTTTGCGGTTAAAACGTGAATTCCTGTCTCAGAAAGCAAATCTCTGATTTGGATCAGCGCTGTTTCGTTATCGTCCACCAATAAAACTGTTTTGTTAATAAAATTTTCCGAATTTTGATTGGGTTGTGGTGTACTTTCAAAACAAATATCCTTTTGAGTCGAGGTATCATTGGTATCTTCAAAAAGGATAGGTAAACTCAAGATAAAACTTGATCCAACATTCAGTTCACTCTTTATGTTGATGTTGCCTTTTAAAAGCAGAGCGTACTTCTTGGCAATTGCTAATCCGAGACCTGTTCCACCGTAACGTCTGGAAGTACTATCATCCGCTTGTTTGAATTCATCGAAGATAGAGGGTATATTGGTTTCCGAAATCCCGATTCCGGTATCCGTAACAATGATTTCAATCTGGTCTTCATTGATTCTGCTTGTCACCTTGACTGAACCTTCTTCAGTAAACTTGACCGCATTCCCAATGATATTTTGCAGAATATGTTGAATCTTCTTTATGTCGCTGTAAATTCTAAGTTCCTTGTGCTCCGATGTAGTTGTGAGCGAAATATTTTTAATCTCTGCTTGAGGTCTGATCAGATCGGTCATTTCATTGATCACTTTAATCATATCGAAACTGTTGAGCGTTATCTCTTCTCGACCCGCTTCAATTCGGGATATATCCAAAATATCGTTGATTAAAGCTAACAGATTCTTGCCGTTTCTTTCAATGATCTCAAGATATTCATATTCTTCAGGACTGACTTTATTTTCTAAACGACGGTTCAGAATCCCAGATAAAGCGATGACCGAATTCAAAGGTGTTCTCAGTTCATGACTCATGTTCGAAAGAAAACTGGTTTTAAGTTTACTGGCCTCATCCAATTGATTCTTCTGTATTTCCAGTTCAGTATTTTGTTGAATCAATTCTACGGTTTGGATTGAGAGTTCTTTTTCGTTCTCTTGTAATTCGAAATTGGCTCTCTCTAAGGTTTCTTTATACTGTTTGATTTCTTGTGCAGCAAGAACTCCCTCAATACGAATGCCCATCGTTACTACGATGCTTTCAATGAACTGAAAGGCTAATTCGTCAAAGCTATTAAGCGTAACCAAAGAGATGACAGCTACCAGTTCTTGTTTGGAAATAACCGGAATCGTCATAATTTCATGAGGTAACAAATTCCCTGAGCCTGTCTTATAGACAAAACGTGTCTGATCTGAGATATTTTTTACGATACTGACTTTACGACTTGCAAAGGATAGACCCAACTCTCCTTCAAAATCAGTGGCACTGAACGATTGTTTGATTTCTTGAGTTCCACCAATCGAAATCAAATAATCAAACATCTTATTATTGGAATTGTAGGAGTAGACTGCTGCAATCTGAGCATTGGTATCTATCATCAATTGAGCTAACGTCTTCTTAAAAAACTGATTCGTATCCTCTTCACTCAGCATGATTCTCGATATATTATTAATCCGATCGGCAACGACGCTGGCTATTTGTACTTTATCTGCCATTTTATTGATTGATTCTGTAATCACACCGAATTCATTGTGCCTGTTATACTTGATTCGAGAGTTCATTTCTCCATTGTGGAACTTTTCTACAGCTTCATTTATAGTTAAAATTGGTTTTTTAATGTTTCTGATCAGATAGTAACTAATTAAACCAAGTAAAATGAATATCGCGAATATTGTAACTAACATCTGCGTAAATAAATCGTTGTTTTTCTTAATCGAGTTCTGATAAAGAGAATTTGCGGTCGATTGTGCAAAATCATCGACAATTTTAACGGCTGAATTGAGTGAAGCAATTTTGACGTCCGTTTTTCCATTAACCAAGATATTATTGGTATACGCACTGCTATTCCCATCTAAAATGAGTTGTGTATCCGAATCATATGCACCTTTCCAAAGTGCATACTCTTGTTTAATAGCTAAGATGTCTGTATGCGATCCCAAATACAAAGAATCCAAGATATCAATATTATCGAGGACTTCGAGGTTCCCGAGACTCATTTGATCAAGGATCTTTTGAGCTAATGTTTCGTCAGCGACATGACTAAAATCACGTTGCTGCAATTGCAGATCAGTCAAAGTAATTCTAATAGTAGATATGGCTCTCCTTACTTCATAAGGATGCAGATATAATGTATTCATATTACTTTGCGATACATTTGAATCTACAATAGCGATGACCCCTATGGTACTAAAAAAGATAAAAATGGCAATAAAAGTTAGAATTAGTTGAAGTCCAATTTTCGTGTCTCTAAGTTTCATTCTTTTTCCTCGCTTTTAATTGAAAAATAGAAGTATTAAGTCCAAGATACTTAAGTTCATGATATTGAGTCATCAATAATCTTTCAGACTCCCCTATGATCAGAAATCCATTGTTGGTTAACGCTTGTATTAGTTTTTCGATGATCATTTTTTGCTGTATTGGTTGATAATAAATTAAAACATTACAACAAAAGATCAAATCAAAATCGCCATATATACTTTCTATGGGATATTGAGAGTCTGCATCACAAAGATCCTGTTGTGAGAACGATATATTATTCTTGACTGATTCTTTAAGAATATATGAATCATTTTTGATTTTAAAATATCGATCAATATCTTTCAATTTTACTTTTTCAACAGCGTTAAACTCATAAATACCTTTTTTTGCATACGATATGGTTGCTTCAGAAATATCAGTTGCGAAAATGCGATAAGGGATCTTTTTGCCAAGTTTCCGTTGCAATTCTTCAAACGTGATGCCAATTGAATAGGGTTCTTGCCCTTTTGCACAACCGGCTGACCAAATTCTGATTTCCCGCTTTCCATTGTTTTCATAGATCAAACGAGATAATAAAGTGTGTTCCAGGATAGAAAATGTTAACTCATCTCTAAAAAATTGGCTGGTATTATTATTGAGATTGTCATTCAATAATCGTGTTTCGTGATCGTCTTTCTCTAAAACCTTGATGTAATCTTCATCTAACTCGACACCGGTTTTATTTTTACGCTCGCAAATAATCCTTTCGACAAACTCCGAATTAAAAATACTGACATCTCTGCCAACTTTATAAAGCAAGATTTCTGATATTCGGTTTAGATTTTGATTCATGTGTTTTCGACATAATTACTTTCAGTTTGTAATCATCGGCTTTTATTATATGTATATGGATTATAACATATTATTTTCTGATACTAATCGATAATATGAAATAGCAACAGTAAATACGATACAATTTTAGTTATTCGAGACTAATTAGCTTAAAATGATGAGAAAATCGACATTAAAAACCTATCGTATGAATAAATTATAAATCTGCTTGTTCATTCAACGTCACTTTTTCAATCGTTTGCAAGTTTCATTTTAATTATTTTTCAGCACTTTTTTGAAGATTTAGTGTTTTCCTTAAAAAGTTTTCATAAAAAAAAGGTCCCCCCTCAATTAATAATTGATTGTATTCACTTGTAACTTGTGAGGGGAGGTACGACCGAAATGCAAGAAGCCTTATTGATACATTTATAATCTATGTTTTCTAACCCCATTCTATTTCTAAAATTACTCTAGGTTTGCGTGAAATCGCATAATATATGAGTCTATACTTATCCCTTTCTCAAGCGCAGTTTCTTTTTCAATAATTCTCAAGACTATTGCATCACAAATGATCAACATGTCTTGTTCAAACGTACTACCACTTGGTTGAAATCCGCTCTTCCCATTTTCGATGGGTATAGTAAGAATAATTTGTGATTGAGATCCTAATGTTGATTTTGGATTTCTCGTAATTAAGGCGACTTTGGCTCCAACATTAAGTGCTTTTTTTATCATGATCGTAAGTGCACCCGTCTCTCCTGAACCTGATCCAAAGATCAAGACATCCTCTTTTTCAATTGCCGGAGTGGAAGTCTCCCCAACCACATAGGATCTAAGTCCTAAATGCATGAGTCGCATTGAGAACGATCTTATCATTAATAATGATCGTCCGGCACCCGCACAATATACCTTTTTATTATTCTTTTTAGCTTCAATAATTAAATCAACCAAATTCTCTGCTTGTTCATTACTCAGTGATTCAGTAATTTTTTTTAGTTCATCCAAAATAGATAAGGCATTTTCAACAACTGTAGACATTTAGTGACCTCCTTTTATGTATGACTGGTATAAAGCAGCCATTGCTTTCGGGTCCTCAGCCATCGTTATTCCACTACCGATAATCACAATTTCCGGCTCAAGTTCTACAATAGAAGCAATTGTTTTTAAATTTATTCCTCCAGCACAAGCTAACTTAGCATTCGTAACAACAGATTTAATCTTTTTCAGTTCGTCCAATGGATTCTTTCCTGTTTTCTGAACATCGGATGCAGTATGGACACAAATATAGTCAGCATCCATTTCATCAATTTCTTTCGCTCGAGAAACTACATCCGTTACATTAATCAGATCTACCATCGTCTTTCGATGATGTTTATGTGTCTCTTCAATAACATCTTTGATTGTTATATCATCTGCACATGCAAGTACGGTTACGATATCAGCTCCGGCAGCACAAGCATAACCTGCTTCGAGCTTTCCACCATCAACGATTTTCGTATCGTCTAGTATGACCATATTCGGATATTTTTCTCGCAATTTAATGATTCCCAATTGCCCTTCCAACATTATTATTGGAGTACCTACCTCAACGATATCGACGACGTCTTTAACATTACTTACCAACTCTAAAAGTTCTTCAGTATTACAAAGATCGATCGCTATTTGCAGTTTCATGTCTTATATCCTCCTGTTTCATGATTTTTTTCTGAGTATTGCTAAATGTTCAAATTTTATAATAAACATCTATATCCATCAAAATTAATAGTGAATAAGCCCAGATCACTCCAGGCTTGTCTCTACTAATTTTTATCAGTATGGCTGAATTTGACTAGTAAATTCATTCAACTGCATTGTTAACTTATGGCTTCAAATAAGTAACATATGTCAATTCAATGTTCCCTTTGATTTCGATATCCCCAAATTCACAGGGAATAAATAAGGTTTCTCCGCCTTTGACATCGGTCCCTTGAACAGTCCCTTCGCCTTCAATAACAGTGAGAAAATAGAACTGATCTCGCGCATAAATTCCCTTCTCTTTTACCTCGATCTTACCGCAACTGTAGACTCCGGGTTCACTGTGGAAACTGGTAATTAAACAACCGCGGGATTCAACCTTTTTGATCTTGGAAACAGATGTTTCAGATTGCGGGATTGTGACACACTCACAGATCTTATCAATATGCAGGACTCTGGGTGCACCGGTCTTCGGGTCGAGTTGCTTGCGATTATAATCAAATAATCGATATGTTAGATCAGCGTTTTGCGAGAATTCAAAGTAAATCATATTCGCTCCTAACGCATGGAGAGTTCCGTGCGGCATATCAAGGAAATCACCTTTTGCAACATTGATATATCTCAGTAAAGAATTCCAAGCCTGCTCGTTGACCATCGATCTGAATTCGTTCCTTGTTTTAGCGAAGTGACCGAATTCAACTGTCCCTTCTCCTTCCAATATGTAGACACCGTCAGGTTTTCCTAATCTACCGTCATGAGCTACCGCATAGTCGTTATCCGGATGGATCTGCACCGACATCGGATACATCGTACATGACATCGCTGCTCTGACAGGAAAGTCTTTGGTATCGCACTTAAACATGTCTTTGTTTTTCTGGTAGAAGACTGACAGTTTTTCTCCGGTCTCCGAAACATCGCAGTCCAGATGGCCCGGCATTGCGATCACATTATATGCTTCTCCGATATTATTCAAATTGGTCTTCCAACCGTATTTTCGGATGAGTTGCTGCCCTCCCCAAATTGCTTCTGTAAATACTGGCTCGATATGATAGATTTTTTTCATAATTGTTCTCCGTTTCTATCTGCATCATAGGTGATGCAGAGTTTACTTTCAATTAGAAATTTCTTATTATTCAATCATTTTCAATCATTTATATCGATTATTGCTCATTTCTTAATACAATCAAATCATATATACTCATTTGATTGTATTTGACTGTTTGATGTGCTATTTTAAATTAGAGGTATCACAATGATCAGTACAAAAAGAAAAGAGATAATTCTGGAGCAATTGTACCAACTAGATAGTGTAAGCGTCGAAGAACTTGTAGATCTGATCCATGCTTCTGCTGCTACCATCCGAAGAGATCTTACAAATCTTGAGAATGAAGGAAAAGTAAAAAGGATACACGGTGGTGCTCAGTTGAGTAAGGAAAGCCGTAGAATCAATGAAGAATCCGAATTATCTTCCAATCGCAAGACAGACATCCATATAGCCGAAAAACAACGGATAGCTAAAAGAGCAGCGGGGCTTGTTATCGATGGGGACTGTATTTTCATTGACAGCGGAACAACCCCAGCCATTATTTATGAGTTTATCCGTCACAAGAATGTGACTATTCTAACCAATAATTACATGGTCATCGAAAAGGTCAAACATAGCGATACAGCTAAAGTAATTTTCGGTGCCGGTGAATTTAATGCTGCACTGAAACTGGTCGGTGGTTTTCTGTTTCTTGATATTATCAAACAGTTCAGTTTCGATCATGCTTTCATCGGAACCAGCGGTTTCAATCTCAAGTCACATCAATGCACATGCACTACACTTGAGGCAAGCAGTTTCAAAAAATATGCAATGCTTAACAGCGAACACAGTTATCTTGTTGCCGACAGCAGTAAACGCAATGAAAAAGGAATTGTCTGTTTTGCACTCTTGGAAGAATTTGATTCGATTTTAACCAACGAATTCCCTGATAAAACAGACGTTGATAATATTGTTTTCTGTACTTAGTGGTTTATTGAAAAATACAACAGTAAACTAGACAGCTTTTATAAATGACATACAAAAAAAGTGCCATTGGTGCTTTGATTTTTTAGGAGCAGATGATGGGATTAAGTATTACTGTTCTGTTTCTTGTATAACACTAAAATTTCTTTATACTATTTGCTTATAGTGAATTCAACTATATTCAAAACGATCTATATAGTCAATGATATTTCGTTGTTCAAGCATTTCAACTCTGATTGTTTTCAATGCTATGACTTAGCACTTTTTTAATAGTTTAAACTTTATTATTTTAAGAACTATCATTTTCCGTTCAATATTTGTCGGTTCATTATTTGATAAAATCTAAAATACATAGTTAGATTATAATAAAAGTACACTAATTGTGAAATATAAAACTACTCCTATCAGAAAAGCTACTATTAATATATTTTTATTTTTTTTGTTCATAATTGAGTTGCCCTACACATGGCATCTTCATATGAATTGGGTGGGTATACATCTCCGCTCATCGTTGTTGTTGAAGTAAATTGTTTATTAAAAATTTGAATGATTGGCTGTGATACCCACCATCCGTCAGATTGTCCAGTTACAGCAATAACCATTCCATCTAATATTCTTATTGATAAGTAAACCAATAAGGCAACTCTAACAAGAATAGGTTGAATTTGTATTAGTGCTATTAACAACACTATGCTCAAAGCAGTCAAAAACAATTTTTTCATAAACTGTACCTCCGTTCTTTATTGGAATTAAGCATTTTATATCTGAATTAAAGCGAATTAAGTAAATACATTCATGATAATGAAATAATTAATAGTTAATTTACTTTTATTTATTTCATTTATCTCGATTTATACTTACTATTCTGTCACTACCGTTTAATAACTATAACATAGCCTGAATGCTTTTACAACGCATCGGTCAATTGCACATATATAAGTAAAATTTACAAGAAACTTATTCAGTTTCCCTTCAACTTTTTTACAAATAAGTAAAAAACATAAAGAAAAGCACCTTTTAGGTACTTTTTTGATTTATGGAGCAAGTGAGAGGATTGTAGAAATCGACGAGAGCTACGTTCCTGACAGTCATAGAGCGATTAAACAACGGATGGAAGAAAAGCGTGAAAACATGGAGAATCCGCTGTGAAACGGGTTTTTTTATGGAATCATTAAGAATGAAAATCAGCAGATTGTTATTTTTGTACTATTAAGTTACACGATAAGTGATCAATATATTGAACAAATTTGCAAGAATTTTCACTACATCAGACTAACCTTTTTGGTTCATATGCAAAAGGGACTGCTAATTCTGAAAGTGATATTGATATTGCTAATATTGTTGATGAGATCAAGGGAGACTATTTAGATAATACATCTTTGCTTTATAAACTCCGCCGTAATGTTGACGATAGGATTGAACCTATTTTGTTAGAATCCGGATCCGATCCAAGTAGGTTCCTCAAAGGGTAAGACGCACTAGGCAAGTCATTTTTACTGTTGCCTGATTATTGAAGGCACTCAACTCTACACTGCACCGCAAGCGAAAGTACTGTTTCGCAATTATATTATATATTTTAGATCAAAAACTACATTACCATCGATCATGATTTCTAAATGATAAATGCCAGGCAGTGGGTTACCACCTAAACTCCACAGTGTTACTGGCTCACCATTGATATTTGTACAAAATGAACTTTCCGTAATCCCAATCCAAGATTCTTTATCAATGCCGCCACTATAATTTGTCATGTATCTTTTCACTGTTCCGCATATCACTTCTCCTTTTGGAGATTGCACCCAGACTGTCATGGATTCGGATCCTTTTCTTGTATAGCTATCATAATATTTATTTGAGTCACCCGCTACCGTAAGAAAAGCTGCTAACTTTGATATCATTTCTTTATCATAAGCAACGATTGAAAAATCACGTTCTGCAACAATTATCCCTTTAGGTTTCTCTATTCTGACAAGCTGAATTGTATAATCACCAATACTTAAAGGGAGCCAAAAATCTTTGTTAAATTCATTGCGCACAGCAACATCCTTCAAATTAAGCCAACGTGTAATTATTCCACGCTGAACAGTATCTCCATTCTTCTCTATTTTAAAGATTGGCCACTTATCTAATGGATAAATCGCTCTGCCTCCACCGCCTTCTCTTGCCTGGACAATTCGGTAGGCATACCATATGCCCTCTTGCAATCCTTTTCCACTGGGGGAAATAACTCGATTGGCATTGAATGTTGTTGATATTTTACCGGTATCATCAACTAATTCTATACTATTCTCATTATTTATTTCTTTAATGATAGTTATACTGTTTTCAGGAACTGCAATATTCGTGTTTTCCCATAAAAGACCGAATCCTATAATCAAAGCAGCAATCAATCCTATCACGATATGCCATTTGATTTTGAATAATCGAAGTATCATTGAAATAAACATATAAATTATTGCAATCAAAAACATAAAAGCATCACCAGTAGGCAGGACAAATATTGTCAATCCAAAAAGAAGTAAAACGCTTAACGCGATAATGTTGTTCTTTTTCGTTAAAATAAGCACAATAGCGGGAATTAATCTTGAATACGCGACGATGCTTTGTAATCCATTCTGGGGTCCATTAAAATAAACAATAAGACCGATCATTAATAACCCCAGTATTATATTAACCGGTTGCCATTTCTTTTTTTCTTTTGCTTTCTTTATATTTCCTTCGGAAATATATTTCAGTCCTTGTTCTTCCCGCTCTCTATTAATTTTCTTTGCTTTTTTATTCTTAGCAAATAAATCGTACAGAGTTTTAATAATCCCAAACAAAAAAACCAAAACACAAAACAATGCAATGACGATCGCAATTTGATTGGTTATCTGATTATCAATAACCTGACGATTTCCTAATGTAAAGAAATCCAAGATGAAAACAATGATTGCTAAAACGACTAAATGCCAACCTTTGATTTTCATAAGATCCCTCTTCATTCTATATGTAGCGTCAACTACTTTCGATATTAGTCCCGAAAGAGCTTTTGCCTTTAACGTGGATTAGCTTAAACTCGCTTATTTACTGGGAAGTTTTGAAATGTCTGCTCTGATCAATTCGATAATAAACGTTTCTTGTGTATCAGAATATCTAATTTTTAACGAAATCTTACTGCCGACGAGACCTCTGATTCTTACTAGTTGCTCCCCTTGCTTCATATCAGAGCACTTGATACCATCTATTTCAATAATTTCATCCCCCTGCTTCAACTCCGCTTTTTCAGCCGGAGAATTGGCAACAACACTTGTTATAACAACTCTGTCTGGTTTAATATCAATACCAACACCAATGCCGCCATTCATATTTTTTGATATTTGTTCAACCGACTTTTTATCGATAACCGTAATTATTTTCGCAATTTTTCCATCCTTTACCTCGAATGTAATTTCAGAACCTATAAAGTCAATACCTGCAAGTTTCACATCCTCTCCAGTTTCTTCAATACGAATCGTTATACTGTTTTCAGAATTATGAAGATACTCTATGACTTTCCAATTATGATTCAATGCAATATTATTTTTGAATGTCTCAATAATAAACCTTGAATCTTGATATATAATAGTTTCCAGTGTCGTTTGTTCCATGATAATATCACTCTTCAGAAGATTGATACAGGCATCCGCATCACCATTATTATATGATTGTATAAAGGATTCGGCGATTTTTTTTGTTTCTAATGCTTGTACCGAATTATCTTGTTTTGCACTGCATCCAATAAGCGAAAAACATAATATCGATAATGCTAATAAAAGTAATGCTGTTCTTGTACATTTATTCATATTCATATAATAGCTCTCCTTTCGATAGTTTTTTATACATATGGTTTACACCTTTTTCTTCATTGTATACT
>Ga0209125_1000091_pt1 | contig 153557 bp, 140 predicted proteins | sample BarGraIncub1131A_FD_184503 | JGI IMG/M metagenome (GOLD analysis project Ga0209125, IMG submission 184503) | Arctic peat soil microbial communities from Barrow, Alaska - Barrow Graham LP Incubations 11-31A (SPAdes) (version 2) | ecosystem: Environmental > Terrestrial > Soil > Wetlands > Peat... | reverse complement strand
ACTGTTTAAATTTTCTCCAATTGGAGTTCAAGAACGGGCGGAAGCGGTTTTTCTGTTGTAGAGACGCAAAATATTGCGTCTCTACGTGATGCAAATAGGCAGTGTTAGCAGGGTTTAGCATGTCCAGCGAATAAACAGAAACTAAATTTAAACAGTTTCTTAAACAGTTTCAAACAATAATCATTCATAAGTCACCAGTTTTGGCTTAATCTTTGCTAAAAGTTAGTCCTATTATCATTATTTTTACAAAATAAAATATACAAAAATGATCACAGCAATTCTGCTTCAAGTAACGAATACTGCAACAACTGTCGTAGACAGTGTAAATAGAGTCGCTCAAAATTTGCCCGTTGTCGTTGCACCACCGGCTGCAACTTCTATTTCTGTGTGGGACATGGTTTTAAAAGGTGGACCATTGATGTGGCCATTGGGTTTAATGACAATCATAGCGGTTTATATTTTTATTGAGCGCTTTTTGGTTATCCGGAAAGCTTCAAGAGTAGAAGAACATTTTTTGAATAATATCAGGGATAGTATCTATTCAGGGCGTATTGAAGCAGCAGTGGAATATTGCAGACGTTCGTACACTCCGACAGCCCGTTTGGTTGAAAAAGGGATTAAACGCCTTGGAAAACCACTTAAAGAAATCGAAGATTCTATAGAGATCGTAGGCAAATTTGAGGTCTATAAGCTCGAGAAAAATATGGCCATCCTCTCTATTATCGCAGGTATTGCCCCCATGTTTGGTTTTGTGGGTACGATCCTTGGTGTAATCAAGATCTTTCACGACATTTCATTAGCCGGTGATGTCAGCATTACCAGTGTTTCATCGGGGTTATATGTCAAAATGGTTTCCAGTGCAGCGGGACTGTTGATAGGTATGTTTGCATTTGTCTGTTTTCATTGGCTCAACATCATGATCAACCATCAGGTACAAAAGATGGAACAGGATACAATGGAGTTTATTGATATGTTACAAGAACCGGTAAAATGAACCTTAGAAAAAAAAGCAGGTCTGTAGCAGAGGTAAGTACTTCGGCAATGAACGACATCATGTTTTTTCTGATGTTGTTCTTTCTGATCATCTCCACGTTACTCAACCCTAATGTGATAAAACTTAATTTGCCAAGTTCACGAAATAATCAGGTGATCCATCATAAAGAGGTGGTGTTGTCTATTACCAAAGAACTGCAATATTTTATTGATAATAAACCCATTGCATCTGATCAGCTGGAGGCATCACTCCAAACAAGTGTTGCAAATAACGCCGATGCTACTGTGATCATACGTTGTGATAATGGTCTTACTGTTCAGGATCTGGTAAATGTACTTCAGATTGGCAACAAGCTGAAGGTGAAAATGATTCTGGCTACAAAAACTCCAAATGGAACTACAGGTAAGTAATAATCAGGAAACCCGATACAAATTATGGGGGATTTTTGGAACCATCGTGTTTCATGTGGGATTCTATTTTATTCTCCGATGGATCCTGTTGGTCACTCCTATACCTCCATTTCCAGAAACACCGGGTGGGGGAGGAATGTCTATTGAGGTAAATCTGGGGAATTCTGACGCGGGGATGGGCAATATCCAGCCCGACAGACCTGTTGTTGAGAAAGTGAAAACCCCTGCACGACCTGTTGAAGTAATCAAAGATGTTAAGACAGTACGAACCAGAACCAGTGGTGAACAGATTCTTGCCAGTGATAAGGGTGAAGAAACACAGATAAAAATGGCAGATAAGCCGGCCAAAAAAATCGTAGTTACAAAACCTGAACCTGTCATCAATCCCAATGCCATGTATAGACAGCCTTCGAAAGTTGGAGGTAGTGAGGGGATAACCGGAAGACCCGGCGATCAGGGAGTAGCCGGAGGAGTTGTTGGCGGCAAAGTCTATAAAGGTAATCCCGGAACAGGTAATGGCGGTGGATCGGGCAACGGAACCGGTGGAGGGACAGGTAATGGAAACGGGCCCGGAATTGGCTCCGGAACCGGTGCAGGCATCTCTTATGATCTCGGTGGACGCTCGGCCCGTAGTCTACCAAAACCCTCTTACAATTCTGCTGAGCAGGGTAGGGTGGTTGTTACGATCTGGGTCAACCAGGAAGGCAAAGTAACCCGTGTATTAAGCGGAGCCAAAGGAACGACTGTCACCGATCCTGCATTGATCAGGCAGGCCGAAACTGCCGCCCGTCAGGCACTCTTTTCAACAAATCCAACAGGCCCGGATGAGCAGATAGGTAAAATCATCTATAACTTCCTGAAGTTGAATTAACAATCTTTTCTTTATTGTCATTACTATCCGGTAACTATTACCGGATGAGTAATGCTGTGTATAAATCCAACAGAAAATGGTTGAATCATTCTTTCATCTCTCTTCAAACATCAAAGGAACACTCTCTGATGAAGTGTAAATAGTCAGTATTTGACCGGTAGATCAAGTGTACATGTCTCGCACGTGTCTCGCAGGTGTCTCGCACATGTCTCGCAGGTGTCTCGCTCTAATATGTGCGAGATAGGTGCGAGACACCTGCTAGACACCTGCGAGACACGTGCGAGACAGATAGGGTTCATATACACCTGACTTACCCCTGGTTTACCAGTGATCCGGGAGTGTTCCTTTGATGGTCCTTTCATTATTGAAGAATATTTGAAAGCTGAGCAAAGGCTGTTTGAAGAATGATGGAAGTAGGAAATGGAATTGATATCGGGAGGGCATAAAAAAAGAGCTGCTCACTGTGTTTTGGCATCTGAAAACAGACGATTAAAACACAGTGAGCAGCTCTTTTATAGTAAATCCGGAGCGGAAAATCTTTCCGGTTAACGCATATCTATGACTTCAACTTTTGGATAGTTGCTGGCTTTGAATACGAATTCTGTGTCGGCGATGGGTTGGTTCGTGATAAAACTTTCGATGTTGTAGGTAAATGCGCCACCATTTTTATCAAATACCTGCATACTTTTGACCTGTTTGGAATCTTTGTCAAGCGTAAGATTGACTTTCTGGAATTTTTTACGGCCTTTTAAAGGAGACATTTCTATAACCAGAAGCTTTCCTTTTTCCGATATCAGTTTCGATTTGTAATTGTTGTTATAGGAAGTCATGAATTTTGTGGGTGTAAATGACTCCTCGTCTCCCGTAACTTCACTGATCTGTACTTCGTTGGCATCTTTCTGATAGGTCCATGCTGTTTTTCCATCACAGAAGATCTGTTGACCACTGATATTCAATTTATACTTATCTCCTTTGGCAAGCAGCGATCCTTTAAAGCTTTCGTTGATCTTTTGACTTTTGTTGATCATGCTATAGGTAAACTCAAGCTTCATGGTTTTATATGCCTTCATCTTTGCTGTAACCTCGTCGAGCAACGATGTGGCTTTCTTTTCGGCAGACTGTGCGTTTACATAAAAGGGTGCAAGAGAAGCTACTGAAATCAGTAATATGATAGTCAGTGATTTTAAAATATTGATTTTCATTATTTGTTTTTTGTTTTAAGTTCAAAAGTTATTTTCGTGGCGTTTGCCTTCTTTACTGTACAAGTCCTTCAAATATTGTTCCAAAGCCATCTCTCCTGCAACTTTTACATCGCGGGCTTTAGAACCTTCAAAAGCGCCCACAATTCCTGCGGCTTCCAGCTGGTCGATGATTCGTCCGGCCCTGTTGTAACCCAGTTTTAATTTGCGTTGCAACAGTGAAGTGGAACCCTGTTGAGTCTGAACAATAATGCGGGCTGCATCTTCAAACAGATCATCGCGTTCGTTGGGATCCATGTCTGCCATTGGTTCGCTGGTTTCATCATAAAATTCAGGCAGCAGGAATTCAACAGGTGCACGTTGGTCTCCAATGAAAGAGGTTATGCGATCTATTTCGGGCAGGTCAATAAAGGCACATTGTAAACGGATCAGGTCGCTACCTGTAGAAAGGAGCATGTCGCCACGACCAATTAGCTGATCGGCTCCTGAAGAGTCGAGAATAGTACGTGAGTCAATTTTTGAAATAACCCGGAATGCAATACGTGCCGGGAAGTTTGCCTTGATGGATCCGGTGATGATATTGACAGAAGGACGCTGTGTGGCAATGATCAGGTGAATTCCAATGGCACGGGCCAGCTGAGCCAGACGGGTAAGCGGTATCTCGACTTCCTTACCGGCTGTCATAATCAGATCGGCAAACTCATCAATCACTACGACGATATAGGGTAGAAATCTGTGTCCATGAAGCGGATTCAGCTTCCTGGCTTTGAATTTCTCGTTGTATTCTTTGATGTTTCTGACCAGTGCATCTTTCATCAGATCGTAACGGTTATCCATTTCGATACAGAGCGAATTAAGGGTACGGACTACAACGCGTGTGTCGGTGATGATTGCTTCTTCGCAATCGGGTAACTTGGCCAGGAAATGACGTTCTATTTTAGAAAAGAGAGTGAGTTCTACCTTTTTAGGGTCAATCATCACGAACTTGAGTTCGGAAGGATGTTTCTTATAAAGCAATGATGTGATGATGGCATTTAAACCCACCGATTTTCCTTGTCCGGTAGCACCCGCCATCAGGATATGGGGCATCTTGGCCAGGTCGGCGATAAAGGCTTCGTTGGCAATGTTTTTACCCATGCCAAAGGGCAGCTCATAATTAGAATTCTGATATGCATCCGATTCTATGATCGATTTCATGGAAACAATATCGGGCTTCTGATTTGGAACTTCTATCCCAATCGTTCCTTTACCGGGGATTGGAGCAATAATGCGGATGCCCAGAGCCGAAAGACTCAGAGCAATATCGTCTTCAAGGTTTTTGATCTTGGAAATACGCACGCCGGGTGCAGGGATGATCTCGTAGAGTGTTACAGCAGGTCCGACAGTAGCCTTGATTTTTTCAATTTCAATCGCGTAATTACGAAGTGTATCAACAATGCGCTGGCTATTGGCTTCAATCTCTTCGCGTTGAACCTTGCTTCTGCCACCATATTCGTTCATCAGATCAATAGGTGGAAACTGGTAATCTGACAATTCAAGAGTCGGATCAAAAGGTTCGTCGATCGTGTAGTGATCCTTTGTGGCCGCCGGTTTTTTAAAACCTGATGGTGTTGTTTCCACTGCAGGGTTTTCGATCGTCAATTCAACAACATGGTCATTGTTTACTGGTTGATTTTGTCTTTTTCCCTCAGCAACCTGCATGTAGGGAATATCATTAGCATTGATTTCAAAATCGGGGGTGCGTTGTCCCGACTTGCTTTTTAAAACGGGAGGTATGTATTCGTCATCGGGAATATCTTCATCACGATCATCCTCTTCTTCATCCTTAACGGCGAATTCGGCAGTATTGTATTTATCTTCTTTGGGGTTGTATCCGTTTGAACGTCTTGTATTTGGCTGAGAGGTAATTTCACCGGTCTCTTCATCAACGATCGTTTCCTGTTTCTCTTTCCTGCTTTTATTGAAGTGAATGTTGATGTTATAGACCAGAACAAGGAAGCTCATCAAGGCAAAGAAAAGCAGAATTCCCAAACCGGGTTTTCCAAAAATACCCTGTAGCCATATTGCAGACTGGTAACCTATCGTCCCGCCAAGAATCAAAAGTTCTGAAAAAGATTGGAAAACAAAACCTAAAGTTGTAGAAGTCCAGAGAAGACCAAAAACAGAAACCCAGAATGTAGAAAGTAAAGGAAGATTCTTGTATTTAAGTAGTTTAAGGCCAATCGAGATGGAAAACAGACTAAACAGCAACGATGATATTCCAAACCATTGCTTGACTAAAACATCACTTACGAAGGCTCCCATTCTACCCATCCAGTTATGGATCTCTTCGGGTGATTTCAGGAGTATTTTCTGAACAGTAGCTTGACTGGTAAAGGAATCGTCGGTAGCAAAGGTAAAGTAGTTGACAACATAACTAATAATAGACATTGCCAGATAAACACCCAAAAGCAAAAAGAACATTCCCATTATCTTATGGAATCTTTCACTTTTGAAAAAATCAAACTTTAATGCGGGCTTTTTAGCGGCTTTCGTCTTTGGTTTTGGTGCAGACTTAGGCTGGGCAAGCTCGTTTTTTAAGGTATTCTTTTTTGGAGTGTTACTATTACTGGAATTTGCCATTAACCGTATTGTTTTTTAATACACAAAGGTAATAATTTCTTGTTGAAATCATTGATACAACTTAAATTGGGAGAGTTTAAAGATACTAACAATTCATAAAAACAAAACAACCTCCCTGTAGAGGAGGTTGTTGATAACATTTGTGGAAAATTTTATTATTGTCCGCCACCGCCAAACATAGTTTGGAGCTCTTCGGTTGTAACTTGTTTATATCCTGCAGGAATAACAAATTCTGAGGCAGCAATGTTTTCTTTTTTGACACTGCGGGCAGTCATTTTTAATGAAAATGGACCCTGGGACATAGTGAATTCCAAGGGCAAGCCATCGACTTCAGGAAGCGTGAGGGCAAAATTGAATTTTGAAACATCAAAATCCTCAGTAAAGTAAACTTCAAACGTTTGTTCTGCTGATTGATTAGACTTAACGGTCATAATTGCTTTCTTGCAGTTATATCCGGCAATGGTCTTGGTTTCAGTAGTTGGTTTTACAGTCATTGTTAATCCTGCCTTCTTTTTCTGATCAGCAAGATCAGCAGCAGTATTCTTGATGTTGAATTTTTGCCCCATCATATCCATCAACGTATTGGATACCTGAGCAGGAGCATCAAAAACATTTTTGATGTCCATCATACTTGAATGCATCACTGTTATCATTTTGTCTGGTGACACTTTCAACGTCATTTCAGTGGGCATCATTGGTTTTGCCTGTTCAGGAACATCTCCGGCAAGTGTAACATCATAAACTACAGTTCCTAAAAAAGGAGCTTTTTGTGCCTTAGCTAAAGGCATGAGGGCTACCATTGCTATCAAAACCATGGTGAAGCCTGTCAATAATTTTTTCATGTTTGTGGTTTTTTTATGATTCAAATATACAACCTATTTTACACTTCTGAACATGCGGCTCCATCTTATTTTTCCGCCAAATAATGATTTATTTTTATCGAGTGAAAGCCATATATAAGAGGCCTTGCCAACAATATGATCGACGGGAACAAATCCCCAGTAACGCGAATCGGCTGAGTTGTGGCGGTTATCACCCATCATCCAGTAATAATCCATTTTGAAGGTGTAACTCTTTGCCTCTTTGTCGTTTATGAAAATCTTATCACCGTTGATTACAAGCTTGTTGAGTTCGTAGTTGCTGATTATGCGTTTATATAACTCAATATTTTTCATTGTCAGCTGAACAGTCACACCTGCCTTTGGAATCCAGATAGGGCCATAGTTATCACGGTTCCATCTTAAAGTTGAATCGTATGGAAAGACATCAGCAGATCCTCTTAATTTTGGGTCAACTTCTTTTTCAACCAATTGGACAAAAGGCAGTTGTTTCATCTTTTCTGCAGTGCTCGTAGTCAGTGTCAGGAAGAAATTGCCATCTTCGCCATCTGGTAAGATATCTTCAGTGATATCAAGATCGCTGAGCAGTTTATTGTTAAAACGGCTGCCATCGGTACGAACCCTGTAGGTCGATTGGGCATGAACAGGTGTTGCCATGATTTGTTTATTTAGGTAAACCTGTTGATCAATGATCTGAAGGGAGTCACCCGGAAGGCCAATACAACGTTTAATGTAATTCTCTCGTTTATCTACGGGACGATATATGATATCTCCAAAGGTTTCGGGATCTGAATTAACCCGTTTCCATCCATAGTCACGAACAATGCGGTAGTAACTGTCATCCTGATGTTTCAGCGCAACAGTATCGCCATCGGGATAATTGAATACAACCACATCTCCATGTTTAATGGTTTCAAATCCCGGAAAACGGTAATAGGAGAGTTTGATCCATTCAAGAAATGAGGGAGTGTAATTTGTTAGTGGTAATGTATGATGCACAAAGGGAAATGAGATCGGTGTGTTTGGTGCTTTAGGACCATAAGCAATCTTGCTTACCAACAGAAAGTCACCTACCAACAATGATTTTTCCATTGAAGAAGTTGGGATGGTGTACATTTCGAAGATAAACATGCGGATGATACTTGCTGCAATTACTGCAAACAAAATTGCGTCAATCCATTCTCTTGAAGTGGTCTTTATGATTTTTGGACGAACACTCAGGGGAATATACTTTTCGGTAGCTGAAAAACCAAGCCAGGGTAGGTAGAGAAAAGGAAAAAGAACAGCAAGAACTTGTTCTCCGAGTCCATTCTTTCCAAAGGTTTTTACCATTTCAACAACCATGATCATTACCATGAAAACATTGAAGAATGGGATCAGTAAAAAGATGAACCACCAATTGGGCTTCTCAATGATTTTGAGCCAAATGAAATAGTTGTAAAAAGGTATTGCCGAGTTCCATCCCTGATGGCCGGCCTTTTCGAAATTTTTCCAAGCCAGTACAGGGAAAAAAGTGAAAATGATAATTAGAAGAAGGTTAAAGCTCATTGTCTTTTAAGGTTCGTTATGGTGTTAGTATAATTATACGTTGAAAGTGTTCATTTTATTGCATTGAATAGATTAATCTTTAATCATTATTCACTTTTAAAGGGGCTAAAGGTTTAATAAATCCTTCATGGTGAAGATTCCTTTTTTGTCTTTGATCCATTCAGCCGCTATCACTGCACCCAGTGCAAAACCCCGGCGGCCTTTTGCTGTATGAGTAATTTCGATAGCATCGATGGGTGATTCCCAACAAACGGTATGCGTACCGGGAGTATTCCGATGACGGATTGGTTTAATATAAAGTTCCTGTTTTTGAGCCGGTAAGTCAATGGTCCAGGATGTTTTTGAATTATTGTTGGCCATTATCTCTTCGGCCAGTGTAATTGCAGTACCACTTGGCGCATCGGCTTTGTAAATATGATGCGTTTCTTCCATCACAACATCGTAGTCATGGTGGTTGTTCATCAGCTGTGCAAGCTTTTTATTGACTGCCATAAACAAATTAACACCAATGCTGTAATTGGAAGCATGAAAAAAGGAACCATTTTTCTCATTACATAGTTGGGTGATAGATTCAAGAGCAGCGGACCAGCCTGTAGTCCCGCAAACAAGAGGAATCCCGGATTCAAGCGTGCGATGGATGTTTGTTATTGCCACAGAGGGGTGAGAAAATTCGATGGCAACATCGGCCGATTCTACTAAACCCAGTCTTTCAGACCATTCTGTTTCATTATCAATTGTTACAATTATCTGATGTCCACGTTCGAGAGCTACCTGCTCTATTTCGTGTCCCATCTTTCCATATCCGATGAGTGCAAGTTTCATATTGTGATTCTAAAAATGAATAAGAAAAGACAAAGATAGTTAATCCCTTAAAATGAAAAGCATAGTGAAACGCCTGCTACTCCGGGTGTCAATTTTGCGGGATGCTGAACAAATGGTTTGATATTGAGTGAAAGCTCATCACTGACATCAAAATTAAAAAACTGAGCATCTACCTGAGCATCAATGGCAACTAAAAGATACAAAACCCCACCAACAATGTAGGTCAGCTCGAGGTTACGCCGGTAATAGTCACGTCCGGAAAGCAATAACGTTGCATTTTTATTATATCGTGTGACATAATCATTTACAGGAGGTAGGTTTTCGCTACCGGGAGTAGTCACAAAATTATAGGCATTTCTGAATTTGATGTATTCACCATGATTTGCTCCATAGAAATAGACTATTGTTCCAAAACCTCCATAAACGATAGGTAGTTTCCAGTATTTGTGGTTATAGATCTGACCCAGACCGGGGAATATCAGAGAAAGTTTTGTCGCTAAACGTGGTGAATGTTTTTTTATAATTACAGTGTCGGCAATTTTTTTTGTGGGGGTGTATTTTACAGGAACAGAAAGGCTATCCACTACAGGTTTTACCTGACCAGAAATGGGCTGGATAAGTATCATACCTATCAAAATAATCAGCGAAGCTTTATAAATGAACAAAGCTTCGCGTAACTTACTGAAACAATATAAAATGATTCTTATCATTTAGGTTTATTCAGTTGTTTCACCCATCAGGGTTAAAATCCTGTTCAACTCATTATCATTCTTAAAGGAGATAACAATCGATCCTTTTCCTTTTTCATTGCGATTCAGATCAACTTTTGTGCCGAAAATGTAAGCCAGTTTGTTTTTTGAAGCCTTAAGCGGTTCAGGTAATTCAACTGGTTTTGCTGATTTTTTTTCAGGTTGTTTGTTCAGATTTCGAACAATTTCTTCGGTGTCACGGACAGAAAGATCCTTGGTGATGATGTTTTTTGCTATGGCTATCTGGGTGAGAGCATCTTCAATGCTGATCAAGGCACGTGCATGACCCATGCTGATCTGGCCATCGCGGATGATGACCTGTACCTCGGGTGCAAGTTTTAGCAGACGGATGAAATTGGAGATAGTCGTTCTGTTCTTTCCAACCCTTTCGCTCAATTGCTCCTGGGTGAGGTTGCATTCATCCAGTAAGCGTTGAAAACTGATGGCAACTTCAATCGAATTGAGTTGTTCACGCTGGATGTTTTCGACCAATGCCATTTCGAGCATTTGCTGATCGTTGGCTATCCTGATATAAGCAGGAATGTCTTTCAGTTCGGCCAGTTTAGAAGCACGCAGGCGGCGTTCACCTGAGATGAGCTGGTATTTGTCGTACCCTATCTTTCGAACGGTGATGGGTTGAATAATGCCTTGCTCTTTAATCGAATGAGATAGCTCTTTCAAACTGTCTAATTCAAACTGATCCCTTGGTTGAAAAGGATTGGTTTCGATCAGATCGACGGGGATGTTAGCGATGGCTCCCACAACAAATTCACCGGAGATATCCTTAGATGTAATATCGGTTTCGGGACTCGAAAGAATGGCATCCAAGCCACGACCAAGCGCTCTTTTCTTATTTGAATTCATCATCAGGCGTTAATTTTTTTGTCCGAATCACTGAGTTTCGTGAGTGCATTATTTTGTAAGATCTCCCGGGCAAGGTTGAGATAATTAACAGCACCTGTACAGTTTACATCATGCATGATAATTGATTCGCCAAAACTTGGTGCTTCACCCAATTTTGTATTCCGGTTGATAATTGTATCGAAAACCATCTGCTGGAAGTGCGTCTTTACTTCATCTACAACCTGATTAGCTAATCTTAATCTGGCATCGTACATGGTAAGGATGATTCCTTCAATTTCAAGTTCTGTATTTAATCTCGACTGAACTATTTTTATCGTATTCAACAGTTTCCCAAGACCCTCGAGTGCAAAGTATTCACACTGCACAGGCACAATGACTGAATCAGCTGCTGTTAATGCGTTTACTGTAATCAAACCAAGGGAAGGTGAGCAGTCGATCAGTATGAAATCATAATCATCTTTGATTTTTGCAATCACCCTGCGCATCATTTTCTCCCTGTTGGGCAAACCGATCATTTCAATTTCGGCACCGACAAGGTCAATATGTGCAGGTAGAAGTTCAAGGTTTGGAGTAGTTGTTTTTAAAATGATGTTACGTGGATCGATATCATCAATGATGCATTCGTAAACACTGGTTTTAATATTTTTAGGATCAAACCCGACACCTGAAGTAGCATTAGCCTGAGGATCTGCATCGATGAGTAATGTTTTATACTCCAGGACCGCGAAAGCAGCGGCAAGATTGATAGCCGTAGTGGTTTTACCCACACCACCTTTCTGATTAGCGATTGCAATGACCTTTGCCATAATTCCGTTGATTTATAGTGTTTTACAGGTAAAAGACAGTTAAGTAAAAGCCTTTTATCCGTTTACAAAAGTACGACTTTAGGTCAAACCAAAATGAGTATTGGCGTAAAAAATAGAAGAATGTTATTAACTGGTAAATATCCAGCTCATAAGAACTGCGGGGCGAAATAAAGCTTTATGACAGAATCAGGAATTAACTGAAAGATCTTCAAAGCTTATATCTACATGCTCTTCTTCAAGTAAATTCTCATCCCTTAAAGGAGGTTGCTGACCGGTCTCAATGAAATCAATTACATCGCTCAACCCATTTGCAAACTTTTCAAAATCTTCCTTATAGAGAAAAAGTTTATGCTTTTCAAAGGAATATTTTTCTGTAATTGTGTCAAAGCGTCTTTTGCTTTCGGTGATAGTAATATAAAGTTTTTCGTTTGCGGTTGTTTTCACATCAAAAAAATAGGTTCGTTTACCAGCTTTAACTGCTCTGGAAAAAATCTCGTTGTTGTGTTCTCTTGGATTGTTCTCTTCCATTTGTGTTTTGTTTAAGTCTTATAATGCTGTTTATAATCGTGTCAAAGAGTTCTGTAATGGCAAAATTAAAAATATTCTTTGATTATCAAAGAAAACTGTTTAAAAATATCGTCGGATATAAATAGAAGTAGGAAATGGGTGAAAAAAACTCAAAAAAATACTTTCTTAAGTTCTCATATACTTTGCAAAATTACTTTTCTCAATTGTTTCAATAGATTGTTTAAATGAATGATGTTAAAAAGTTATACCTTTGCAGCTTCATTTTTGTTTAACCATATTGTTCATTCCCATACGACATGCTTACCAGAAGGCAATTTAGAATAAAAGTTTTACAAGCAGTTTATGCTTTCCATCAGGGTGAAGGTGAGCGTATTGACGTAGCTGAAAGACAACTGTTAAAAAGCATTGAGCGCATTCACGAACTTTATATCCATCAACTTTCTCTTCTTGTTGATTTGATGGAATTCTTTAAGACACGACTTGAAGAATCAAAAAGTAAACACCTTCCTACCCAGGAAGATTTAAATCCCAATACCCGTTTTATTGATAATATGTTTATGAGCCAACTGGTTTCGAATATCTATTTTATCAAATATCGGAAGCAATTTAAGGTTTCATGGAATGATGAGACTGAAATGATCAGGAAATTTTATCAGACGATCAGGGAATCAGATTTCTACAAGAACTACATGTCCAAAGAAGAGTGTGGTTATAAAGATGATAAGGATGTGATATTGCATATCTTTAATAATGTCATTGTTGAATCAGCAGTACTTCAGAGCCTTTATGAAGAGAAAAGTATATACTGGATCGATGATCTTGAGCTGGCAAACTTTATGGTTATTAAAACCATAAAAGGATTCAGAGCTGCATGGGATAGTCTGGCAGAATTACCCTATGTATATAAAGCCAGTGATGAAAGAGATTCGGACAGCGATAAAGAATTCGTGGTTCGCCTTTTCAGAAAGACCATTAATAATAACACTGAGTTAGAACACATGGTCGATCAGAAGGCGCATAACTGGGACATTGAGCGTATTGCCATTATTGATGTTCTGCTCTTAAAGATGGCATTGGCTGAACTGTTGGAATTTCCTAATATTCCTATAAAAGTTACACTCAATGAATACATTGAATTAGCAAAGGTATACAGCACTCCGCGGAGTAATGTTTTTGTCAACGGGATCCTGGATAAACTCATCATTGAACTGAAAGAGAGTGGTCGGATTGTGAAAACCGGCCGGGGCTTAATGGAATAAATCTTTTTGTTGAGGCTTTTATTCTTCCTATTTCAGATGAATTACATTCTTTCATTGACTGTTGATCTTTTAATTTGCTAAATTTGTGCTTTCAAACTTTAAACGATTATGAAATCTGTTTTTTATCTTTCCATCTTTGTTTGTTTTTTCGTTGTACTGGTTTCCTGTAAATCAAATACAAGCGGTAAAACTGCACCTTCTACGGAAAACATTTCTGCAGGACCTGCCCAGATAAAGTTTGATACTGATATGCATGATTTTGGTGAGGTTACAGAAGGTGAGAAAGTGTCTTACAGTTTTAAGTTTACCAATACGGGTAAAGGTCCACTCGTTATAACCGGTATTGCCTCTTCATGCGGATGTACTGTTGGCGAATATACCCATGACACCATTAAATCAGGGAAACAAGGCGATGTTACAGTCAGTTTCGACAGCTGGAAACGTGTTGGTTTTCAACAAAAATCGGTTACCGTAAATTCGAATACTAATCCATCTTTTCAGATATTACGCATTAAAACAATGGTAATTCCTGCAAATCTCAATGATAAATAAATTGTATCACTTAAATAATAATGATAATGACTCTATCAAATGTTTTATTACAAGCAGCGGCCGGAACGCCAGCAACACCTAGCCCTTATGGTTCAATAGGTTTTATTCTTTTAATCATTGTGATTTTTTATTTGTTTTTTATCCGTCCTCAGATAAAACGCACAAAAGATCAGAAAAAATTTAGAGAAGCGTTGAAAAAGGGTGATAAGGTTATTACTATTGGTGGTATCCATGGTAAAATCATTGAAGTTCAGGATACTACTTTTACAATTGAAGTTGAAGGTGGGAATCGCCTAAAAATGGAAAAGAGTGCTGTCGCAACAAGTGTTGAAGATCAGATTCAACCAACTCCGGGTAACTAATTCCTGTTTTAAACAGACAATAAAAAATTAATGTGAAAGCTGATAGCGCCAACCGGGATAAACCTGAACGTAAGTTTGCGGATGCCCGGTTGCGGTATCAGTTTTTCTTGTTTCTGTTCTGTTTGCTCGCTTCCATATCCTTTTGGTTGCTCATCAAATTATCAAATGAATATACCCTTTCTTTCAGTATCCCTGTTAAGATCGCGAATGTTTCCAATGGTCGGATTCTGACCGGAATCAGCGATTCTACCATTGAAATTTCGTTAAAGGCGCAAGGATATAAGCTTATCGTTTTAAGGTATTTCGATCATCCAAAGCCTCTTTTTATTGATATTTCGAACATTAAGAAGACTGGAAGTATTGATGAGATAAATACTGATCTTCAACTTATGCCTTTGGTTCGCCGATATTCTGGTTCAATGGGTTTTATAAATGAAATACGTGCGGTTCATCCTGAGCAGATTACAGTAAAAACGAACAGGCTTTACAGAAAAACTGTTCCGGTTCGGCTTACAACCGATATTTCGTTTGCTCCACAGTATCTTCAGTTTGAGCCTTCTTTGATAAAACCATCGAATGTTTCTGTTTATGGAACCCGTGCGATGATTGATTCTGTTCAGATTGCCCAACCGGAAGTCATTAAGATCAAAAACCTTTCTGAAAGTGTGGTCATGTATGTTCATTTGAATCACGATACACAAATAAAAAAGCCATATTTCGATCCTTCAACTGTTCAGGTCACTATACCTGTTCAAAAGTTTACTGAAGGACGTGTTGAGGTCTCCATTAAACTGCCTAAACAGCTTCCCAACAAGAACATTAAATTGTTCCCCGATAAAGCAATCATATCATGCATCGTTTCTATGAGCGATTTTAAAAAACTTGATTCCAGTTTATTTAATGTTAATGCAGAACTATCGAAATCGGATAACCTTTATCATTTAAAGGTGACCGCTGCACCGGATTATGTCCGGAATGTAAAAGTAACCCCGGAAAAAGTTGAATTTTTAATTTTGCGCTAATAATGATAAAAGTAGGAATCACCGGGAATATTGGAAGTGGAAAAAGCACCGTAGCAAGGCTGTTTGAGATGCTTGATATACCGGTTTTTTTTGCTGATCAGCAGGCACGGTTAATCAGTGAACGCATTGATGTGCTCTATCAGATAAAGAAAGTATTTGGGGATAATGTCATTGCTGCAGACGGCTCCTTAAATCGTAAAGCGGTTGCTGCAATTGTTTTTAGCGATACTAAAAAGCTTTCTGTTTTGAATTCAATTATTCATCCAAGAGTAAAGGATTCTTTTGATGAATGGTGTTCTTTGCATCAATCTGCATCATATTTGCTTCATGAATCTGCTATTTTATTTGAATCGGGATTAGATTATCTTTGTGACAGGATAATTCTTGTTACTGCGCCTGAGGAAGTCAGAATCCACCGCGTCATGCAGCGTGATCTTATTTCCCGGCAGGAAGTAATTACCCGGATGAATAACCAGTGGGCAGAAGCAAAATTATTGCGTTTATCAGATTTTGAAATTATTAATGATGATTGCGCTTCGTTGATTGAGCAGGTAGTTAAGATTGATTTAATTTTAAAATCAAAAAGTATCTAGCTTTATCAACAATAAGATTATTTTTGTGTTTTGATTTATGCAATCAGGTACCTATATTTAATCACCCTATTTATAAAACTTTAAAAACCATATTATGCTTTTTGATCTTGATCTTGTTAAGTCTGTTTACAGCGGTTTATCACTCCGCGTAGAAAAAGCCCGTACGATGCTGGGCCGTCCATTAACGCTTGTGGAAAAAATTCTTTATGCGCATTTATCAGATAATGAATTAAGTGTATATAAACGGGGAGTTGATTATGTGAATTTTGCACCCGATAGAGTTGCTATGCAGGATGCAACAGCCCAAATGGCACTTTTGCAGTTTATGACAGCAGGAAAAAATAAAGTTGCTGTTCCTTCAACAGTACATTGTGATCACCTGATTCTTGCTAAGTCAGGTGCAGTCGAAGATTTGACCCAGGCAAAAGATCAGAACAGTGAAGTCTATGATTTTCTTGAATCTGTTTCTTCACGCTATGGTATTGGTTTCTGGAAGCCAGGAGCCGGCATCATTCATCAGGTCGTACTTGAAAATTATGCATTTCCAGGTGCTTTGATGATTGGGACTGACTCGCATACGGTTAATGCCGGTGGGCTTGGAATGATTGCCATTGGTGTTGGTGGTGCAGATGCAGTTGATGTCATGGTAGGGTTGCCATGGGAACTCAAAATGCCTAGTCTGATTGGCGTTAAGCTCACAGGTAAACTCAATGGATGGACTTCTTCCAAAGATGTTATTTTAAAAGTAGCCGGAATTTTGACAGTTAAAGGTGGCACCGGTGCTATCCTTGAATATTTTGGTGAAGGCGCTGATAGTTTGTCTGCAACCGGAAAAGGAACCATCTGCAACATGGGAGCAGAGATTGGTGCTACCACTTCTGTTTTTGGTTATGATGACAAAATGGGCGACTATCTCAGGGCAACAGGACGGTCAGAAATTGCAAACATGGCTGATGGATTACGTGCCGATCTCAGGTCGGATGAAGATGTCTACCAACATCCTGAAAAATATTTTGATCAATTGATCGAGATTAATCTGTCGGAACTGGAGCCATATATCAATGGACCTTATACTCCCGATGCTGCTTTCCCGATTTCTGAATTTGGAAAGATAGTTAAAGAAAAGAATTATCCTGTTAAACTCGAAGTTGGTTTAATCGGTTCCTGTACAAATTCTTCTTACGAAGATCTGACCCGCGCTGCTTTTGTAGCCAAACAGGCCAGTGATAAAAAACTAAATGTACAAAGCGAATTCATCATTACTCCGGGATCTGAAATGATCCGATTCACGACTGAACGTGATGGCATACTGGGGAGTTTTGAAAAAATAGGTGGTGTTGTAATGGCCAATGCCTGCGGACCATGCATCGGTCAATGGAAGCGTCATACCGATGATCCAACCCGTTCGAATTCAATTATCACTTCATTCAACCGCAACTTTGCCAAAAGAAATGATGGTAATCCCAATACACATGCTTTTGTTGCATCACCTGAAATTGTCACTGCATTATCTATTGCCGGACGTCTCGATTTTAATCCTTTGACTGACACTTTGGTGAATGCTGATGGTGTTTCTGTGAAACTGGATGAGCCTGTTGGCATTGAGCTTCCGGTAAATGGTTTTGATGTAAAAGATCCGGGTTATCTAGCGCCACCCGCAGATGGCGGAACCCTCGATGTCAAGGTAAATCCTGAATCAGAGAGACTACAATTATTGGTTCCTTTTGATAAATGGGATGGTCAGGACTGGACCGGTTTAAGATTATTGATCAAGGTCAAAGGGAAATGTACAACCGATCATATCTCTATGGCTGGGCCCTGGTTGCGTTACCGTGGACACCTTGACAATATTTCAAACAACATGCTGATTGGTGCCACCAATGTATTCAACGAAAAAATCAATCTTGTTCGTAATCCATTAAACGGTGATTTGGATACTGTGCCTGCAACTGCACGTGTTCTGAAGGCTGCTGGCGTTGGAACAATTGTCATCGGGGATGAAAACTATGGTGAAGGTTCTTCACGCGAACATGCTGCAATGGAACCCAGATTTTTAGGTGTTAAGGTAGTTTTGGTGAAATCATTTGCCCGTATTCATGAAACTAATCTCAAGAAACAGGGAATGCTTGCATTGACTTTCATCGATAAATCTGATTATGAAAAAATCAGGGAAGATGATCAGATCGATATTGTTGGTTTGACAACCTTTGCTCCCGGTAGCCAGATAGCTCTTGTATTGCATCATTCAGACGGAACAACCGAGAAATTTAATGTAGCGCATACCTACAGTGAGAACCAGATTGACTGGTTTAGAGCAGGAGGAGCATTAAATTTGATACGTTTGCAACAAAAAGTGTAACCTTTTGGAATAAATTGCGTTATATTTGTTAAAAAGAAAAATATGATACGCACAATTCTTTCTGCCGTAGTGGTGATGCTTTTGCTCAGTTCATGCAATCTGGATTGCCTGGAAGGTCGTGGCGACCTGAAAACCGAAACCCGTGTGATGAAGTCTTTTACAAAGATTTCGTTAAAGATGGATGCTAAAGTTATTATAACCAAAGACTCTGTTCAAAGTGTCCGCATTGAGGCTCAACCAAATATTATAAAGATTCTCAATACGGAAGTTTCAGGTAAATGGTTATATATTGATACCGAAGACTGTATCACGGATTATAAACCTATTACAATTTACATTTCTACACCTTCTCTGGAAGCCCTTGAGATCAATGGAAACGGATCAGCCGAAGGACGTGGCAATTTCTCCACGGACAAAGTTGAACTTACTATCAACGGTTCAGGTACTATCACAATTGGATTAAATGCCAACGAAGTTAGTTCAGATATCAAAGGTTCGGGAAATATTAACCTGTCTGGATCGGCGCGTAAGTCTAACATGGATGTTATGGGTTCAGGCGATATCAATGCACAGGAAATGCCTGCTGAAGTAGCAAATGTAAACATTAAAGGTTCAGGCAACTGCAAAGTGTTTGCTATCGGTAAACTAGATGTTGATATTGCAGGAAGCGGTAATGTTTATTATAAAGGCAAACCTGATATTAACACAAATATTACAGGATCAGGAAAGTTAGAAAAGAGCAATTGATGATTATCTTTGCTTAATGCTAAGACGAATAAAATGTTTTTTTACAGCACTACTTCTACCCGTTTTTGTGATAGCACAGACAGGTGGAAGTGGTGTTTTTCCTTTTCTGAATAACAATGTTTCAGCACGTATTGCAGCAATGGGTGGGAACATGTTGGCCATAGACGACAATGATCTTTCCATTGCACTGATGAATCCATCGCTCATCAACGCCGAGATGAATAATGCTTTCAGCCTGAATTATACTGATTTTTACAGTGACATTAAGATTGGGAATGCTGCCTTCTCGCATACTTATGAAAAAGCCGGAAGTTTTGCTCTGGGGATGCAGTTTGTGAATTACGGTAATTTTGTTGCAACAAATGATAATGGCGACCAACTGGGCACTTTTACTGCGGGAGAATATGCTGCATCGCTAGGGTGGGGGAGGAGATTGGATTCAGCTTTCTCTATAGGCGCTAATCTTAAATTTGTCTATTCTTCATTTGATATCTATAATTCTTATGGGATTGTAGCCGATGTTGCAGCCACATATCACACAGCAAATCAAACGACTATTTCTTTATTGGTGCGCAATATCGGGAGGGAATTGAAATCTTACGAGTCGGGATATGAAGGGATCGTTCCCTTGGAAATACAGTTGGGAATGTCGCGTAAACTTGAACATCTGCCACTGCGGTACAATATTCTGTTGCATGACCTGCAACGATGGAATCTCCGTTATGCCGATCCCTCCAAAACCAGTACAGATCCATTGACCGGTGATCCTGTAAAACAAGACAAGTTTATGAATATACTGGATGAAGGGTTGCGACATGTGATTTTAGGGATTGAATTGATGCCTGTCAATCGATTTGTTTTAAGATTAGGGTATAATCCACAACTCCGTAAGGAGATGAAACTTGATACCAAAGCTTCGACAGTCGGTTTTTCCTGGGGATTTGGTATTAGAATAAAAAAGATCTGTATCGATTATGCACGTTCAACATGGCATTTAAACGGGTCTCCTAATTATTTTACCATTTCCGCCAATCTTTCTGATTTCATGAAGTAGAAGGAAAGCTGTTTTCACCCTAACTATTTTATATCTTTGTATCATGCAAATAACTATTGACGATAAATCGGGTTTTTGTTTCGGAGTAGTCAATGCTATCCGAATCAGTGAAGAAGAGTTGGGCAAGGATAATATTGCCTGCTTAGGTGATATTGTGCATAACAGCAGGGAAGTAGACCGCCTGAAAGAACAAGGACTCAAGATTATTAATCATGATGAATTGCCAGAATGGTCCGGTAAAAAAGTGTTGATACGTGCGCATGGTGAACCTCCGGCGACTTATCATGCAGCAAAACAACTCAATGTCGAGATTGTTGATGCAACTTGTCCGATCGTTCTCAAGCTTCAGGATCGGATCAAAAAGAGTTATTTTGAAATGAATGAACTCAATGGTCAGGTTGTGATTTATGGTAAAGAGGGTCATGCCGAAGTCATTGCATTGATGGGGCAAACCAGGGGAACAGCAATTCTGGTCACCGGTGTAAAGGATATCGACAAGATTGATTTTTCAATGCCGGTCAGGCTTTATTCTCAGACCACGAAAGATCCTGCAAAATATGCTGAAATAGGTGAGTTGATTTTGACCCGAATGCGAAACATAAATGGTATCAATGCTGATTTCAAACAGTTTAATACAATTTGTGGTCAGATGGCTGGTCGGGCTCCTAATTTGCAGGTATTTGCCAAGGCACACAAAGTAATTATTTTCGTGGGAGGTGATAAGAGCTCCAATGCAGTTGCTCTTTTCTCGGTATGTAAAATGGCAAATCCATCCAGTTATTTTGTTTCAGAGGCATCGGGACTGCAACAAGAGTGGTTTCTTGGCGTTAATGATGTAGGAATCAGTGGAGCCACCTCAACACCGACATGGTTGATGAAAGAAGTCGCAGAGGCGATAAATAAAATGACGCAAGACTAGACGCTGTATGTATCTTCAACGATTGACCATCAATAACTTCAAGAACTATGAAGAGGCTGAACTGTCTTTCTCGGGCAAAATAAATTGTTTTGTCGGGAATAATGGTGTCGGAAAAACCAATCTTCTGGATGCGATTCATTATCTTTCAGTGACTAAAAGCTTTTTTAATCTGGTGGACAATCAGAATATCAGGCACGAAGCTCCTTTCTTTGCCATCCATGGTACCTATATCACCGGTGGCGAGACACAGGATCTGGTAAGCTGTATTCAACAACGCAGTCAAAAAAAACAATTAAAAATCAATAAGAAAGATTATGACCGGATGGCCGATCATATTGGCCGGTTTCCAGTTGTCATGATCTCACCTTCAGATCGCGACCTTATTAACGATGGCAGTGATCTGCGCAGAAAGTTTTTAGATGGCGTGATCTCCCAGTTCGACCGGGCTTATCTCGACGATCTGATTGCTTACAACAAGGCGCTCATGCAGCGAAATGCACTATTGAAACAATTTGATGAGATGCGCTTCTTTGATGCCACCCTGCTTGAAATATGGGATCATCAGTTGAGCCAGACCGGAATGCGGATCTATGAAAAGCGGAAGACTTTTTTGGAAGGCTTTGTCCCGATGTTCCGTCATTATTTTTCATTTATCAGCAACAGCCGCGAACAGGTTGATGTGATTTATGAAACGCAACTTGGCGAGTTGGATATGGAAGGCGTGCTTGCGGCAAATATTGACCGCGACAGGTCAGCCCGTTATACAACAGTCGGGATTCATAAAGATGATCTTGATTTCAGAATCGATACCTGGCCCGTCAAGAAATTCGGCTCACAGGGACAGCAAAAATCTTTTGTGATTGCAATAAAGTTGGCCCAGTTTTATTATACCCGGCAGGTTAAAGGATCTAAACCCATACTGCTACTCGACGATATCTTTGATAAACTCGATGGTCTACGTGTCGAACAAATCATCCGTCTGGTGGGTGAAGATGGTTTCGGACAGGTTTTTATCACCGACACACAACGTGACCGGATTGCCGGAATCTTCTCTAAGATAGAAATCGATCACAAGATCTTTGAGATCATGGATGGTAGCGTCAACGAATCAACAGAAACTGCTTCATCATGAAATCATCAAACGAATATACCCTAAAACAAGCCATTGAGGCGCTGATTGATCAGTATAAAATTCAGGAGAAGCTCAGCGAGACTGTCGTGATCAATGATTGGGAAAAGATAGTTGGGAAGATGATTGCCAGGCACACCAAAAACATATACATCAAAAAGAGGATCCTTTTCGTGGAGCTTGATAATGCAGCTTTACGAAATGAATTGAGCTATGCCAAAACCAAGCTGGTTTTAGCAATCAATAAATCACTCAATTCCGAAGCCATAGATGAAATCGTTTTTACCTGATTTCGGTATGAATCCTTGTCGCATTAAACTTTGCGGATAAGAAAATTACTTCACTTTGAAATCCATCATCTTACGTCCATCCAGAAATACTTCTAAACGATCATTCAATTGCACCGGTCCAACGCCTGCAGGTGTTCCTGTGAAGATCAAATCCCCTATTTTCAGTGTCAGAAATTGTGAGATATAAGCAATGACCTGGTCAAAAGTGAAAATCATATCTTTCGAGGATCCATCCTGAACAGTCGTCTCATTCAGATCGAGCCTGATATTCAAATCATCCAGCGAAGCAAATGATTCTTTTGGAATGAATTCACTGATGGGTGCCGATCCATCAAAAGCCTTTGCCATTTCCCACGGCAATCCTTTTTCTTTGCACCTTTGTTGGAGATCGCGGGCAGTAAAGTCTATACCTGTTCCGATAGCATCATAATAGGTATGAGCATAACGTTCCTGAATATATTTACCCACTTTGCAGATGTGAAGGACGATCTCGGCTTCATAATGAATCTCCTTCGAAAATTCAGGATAAAAGAAAGGAAAATTATTTCGTACAATCGCCGATTCAGGTTTCATAAAGAAAACAGGTTCTTTTGGAACGGGATTGTTTAACTCCTTAGCATGTTCAATATAATTGCGACCAATACAAATTATCTTCATGTTTTTCTTGAAAAAAAAATAAAAATTGAAATGGAGAATTTAAAAATACATGGAATTGAATTTGAGGTAAATATGACTATAAATCTCCTGGTTTAAACATAGTTTAAACATAGTTAAGCCATACTTGAGCCATACTTAATATATACCCATAGAGTATGGCTTAACCATGTCTCAATTATTCCTGATTTATTCGTCATCTATTTTTGTTATCCTCTTTTTATATCATTGATTAAATAATAGTTAACTATCTTTTAACGATTGTTGAAAGCACGTAATTTGATTGCAGTAATCAGTTTTTTTGTTGAGAGCGGAAACTCAGCTTTCATCATCCAGTCGTAATAAGCAGGCTCGGTGCGAAAAACATCTTCAACAGTTTTGCCTTTATGCTTGCCAAAATTAAACATTTCGGCATTGTCTTTATTGAAAATAATTTGTCCTACAAGGTCAGCGCTTTGGTTGTAATAGGAGAACTCAGAAAGCGTCTTGATATTGTTTTCGACCGGAAAGGCTGTCTTGCCACTTTTGTCGGTATATTCGGTTCCGGCGTAACGATCGAGCTGTGCCTTTAAAATTTCATATGTTGCTACTGTGTCAGCTTCTGCGCTATGTGCGTTCTCGAGGCTCTCATTGCAGTAAAAACGATAGGCTGCACTCAGCGTCCGTGCCTCCATCTTATGGAAAATATTTTGAACATCGACAAGGCGTCTTCCTTTCAGATCGAAATCCACACCTACTCTTAGAAACTCTTCTACCAGCAAGGGGAAATCAAATTTGATGGCATTGTAGCCACTCAGGTCTGCATTGCCAATAAATTGTACAAAATTTGAAGCCATTTCAGCAAAAGTAGGCTCGTCTTTTACATCCGCATCGGTGATTCCATGAATGGCAGTAGATTCAGCGGGTATTGGAACAGTTGGATTGATGCGATGGGTATGGATATCCTGTTTCCCATCGGGCATAATCTTTAACATGCTGATTTCTACGATGCGATCAGTAGTGATGTTGATACCTGTAGTTTCAAGGTCTAGAAAAACGATTGGCTTCGTTAGATTGAGTTCCATTATTGGCGTTTATGATTAAATATAAAAAGCTTTGCACTCCCAAATAGTTTTGGTTTTGCAAAGCTCGTTAATTTTATGATGTGTTGATTAAATTGTCTGATTTTCGTCGAAGTTCTCTAATATTTCTGCAATTCTTTTTAGGAACTTACCTCCAAGGGCCCCATCAACGATGCGGTGATCAAAGGCAAGCGACAGAATCATGCGTTGGCGGATGGCAATTACATCACCTTCGGGAGTCTCGATGACTACGGGTTGTTTATGAATGGTTCCGAGTCCAAGTATTGCAGCCTGGGGCTGATTGATAATAGGCGACCCTGTCAGACTTCCGAATTGACCGAAGTTAGTGATGGTAAATGTGCCTTCCTGGATATCATCCGGACTCAACTTGTTATTGCGCGAACGTTCTGCCAGATCGTTGACTGATTTGGTGATTCCAAGTAGATTTTTCTGATCGGCATCTTTGATGACAGGGACAATCAGGTTGCCGCTTGGCAATGCTGCGGCCATTCCTATATTGATGTGTTTGCGCAGGATGATATTGTAACCGTCAACAGATGCATTAACACCAGGAAAATCTTTCAAAGCTTTTGCTGCAGCTTCAATAAAGAATGGGGTAAAGGTGAGTTTTTCGCCTTCACGTTTCAAAAGGACGTCTTTCATTTTGTTGCGCCAGTTTACAATGCGGTTCATGTCAACTTCATGAAACATAGTAACATGTGGTGAGACCTGTTTCGACATGACCATATGGTCGGCAATCAACTTGCGCATCCGGTCCATTTCAACTATCTGATCTCCGGTTGAAGCTGTGACAACTGGTGCTTTAACCTGTGGTGCCTGTGATGCTGTCGGTTGAGGAGCGGCCGTCGATTGAGGAGCCGGTGTTGTGGCTGCTGTCTTAGCCGGTGCTGGTTCAGAAGCAGTGGTTGGTTTCGAAGTGCGGGTCTTTAAAAATTCAAGAACGTCTTCTTTGGTCACTCTGCTGTCTTTACCACTTCCGGTAATGAGATCGAGTTCTTTGACTGAAATATTTTCCTGTTTGGCAATGCTTTTAACCAATGGAGAGTAAAACTTATCAGAAACAGCATCTGGTGCTTTCTCTTCTTCAACGACTTTTGGCGTTTCAGCTTCAGGAGCGGCAATAGGTGTAGCTTCTTTTTCTACAACTGCATTTTCTCCATCCATATCAATGATGGCAATCAGCTGACCCACAGGAACAACTTCGCCCTCTTTGCAAAGAATTTTAATTAACTTGCCTTCAACCGGTGAGGGGATTTCTGAGTCCACTTTATCGGTCGCCAATTCACAGATTACTTCGTCTTCACTGATCATATCCCCTTCGGCTTTCAGCCAACGGGTAATCGTTGCTTCAATTATACTTTCGCCCAATTTGGGCATCACAATATCAAATTTAGCCATGTGATGTTAATAATATTTTTTATAAGAATAGAATATCTTGATTATATGTTTTAATGGAAACAACCGGAATCCAAAAATGTTTCAAAAGGGAGGCATAAAAGTTAAGCGCTTACTTTGGAGGTATGGGCGAAGCGGACGGAATTGGTGCCTATAATTGTTTGCATATCTGTGTGTGCAATCCGATAAGGGATAGCATATTTCTTTAATGAACACATCAAAATGATAATCTGATCTGTCGTCAGATCAAATGCACTTAGGATAAGTTCGTCCGGATGAATTAGTTCAATCTTGTTTATAATGTCACTGAACGGGTCTAAACCTTTTACTGTTTCATAATAAAAATCATATCCCATCTCATTAGTGTTAGCCGGAGTATCAAAGATACGAATTCCAACGGGTGTTGTGCTAAAGAGTAGTTCTTTAATCAGACTGGCCTCCTGACGATTGGCAATGATCAGTGCAACATGTTGTTTAACCTTGCTATTTCCTGTCAATTTATTTTTTAAAAATGAAGGTGCAATCTTGTTATAGGCAACCGAAATGAAAGACCAGAATGATGAATGGGCTAATGAATTCAGCATATTATAGATCATCGCGATAGAGGCTCTGAAATAAACACCCGGCAGGATGACCAGAGAGAGTAGCCGTTCGTTTTTCCCGGCAAAGTGTTTGCGGGCAAAAATCAGCATGGCGCCATAAAACAGTCTGACGTAATTCAGGCTGCTCTTGCGGGTGCTTTCTCCCTTGTAATGAATCATGGAGGCATCTGGGAAATAATAATTAAAATAACCCGCTTTTGTAATGCGAAACGAAAGGTCAATATCTTCGCCGTACATGAAGAAGTCTTCGTCGAGTAGTCCGATTTCATCCAATACTTTTCGCCGCAACAACATAAAAGCACCTGCCAGCACTTCAATTTTGTTGGTTTTATTTTCAGACAGGTGACCTGCATGATAACGGTTAAAAAAAGCCGATCGTGGAAAAAGTTGTGAGAGGTGACTCATCTTGCAAAAGGAGGCCCAGGGTGTAGGTAATCCCCGTTTGCTTTCGGGCAGGAAATATCCTTGTCCATCAATCATCCTGATTCCAAGACCACCGGCATCGGCATGTGTTTCCATAAAGCCCAGTGTATGGATAAGAGTGCTTTCTTCAAGCACCGTGTCGGGATTGAGGAGAAGAACATAATCACTATCCGATTGACGAATTGCCTGATTGTTAGCTTTACTGAATCCTTTATTGTCAGGATTTACAATCAGTTTTACTTCAGGGAATCTGTTTCGGATCATACTGACTGAATCGTCTTCTGAACAATTATCGACTACAATAATATCAACATTCAGATAATGCGAAGCCTTTATGACAGACTTTATGCATTGCTCCAGAAAATGACTGACATTGTAGCTGACGATGATAATTGTGAGTTTCATATTGACTTTCAGAATTTAGTATTGCATGTAGAGGCGCAATATTTTGCGTCTCTACGAGATAAGAGGCTATAGTTTTATTCTCATTTTTCAATATGCTGAATCCAAAAGACAAAGATAGCATATTGTCCTGATTCATCTTAAAAATGAAACAACTTAAGCTTAATCGGCAACAGAAGTGAAAATATCATTATTGTTATTACCTTTGCTATGATTTCATTTATTATATAAATGAGCACCCTAAAATCCTGAACTAACATTTGAAGTTTTTAAGAAATGTCTCACGGTTTCAATGATGTTATGGAAGTCGATAAAAATTAAATAAACAGAAACTCCTGTGAAAAAAATAGTTATAGTTGGAAATTCTGTGGCGCTTCGAATTCGTCCACCACGACAAAATGAGAATGATATATCCTATGCAGAAATTCTTGATGAAAAGTTACCAAATGCATCTGTAATTAATCTTGCAATTGGTGATACGGTCATGCCGCATGAATCGGTTTGGATTGATAAGCTGATTTCATATCATGCCAATTGTTACATCCTGAACTATGGTGTCGTCGATGCCTGTACGCGTTCTGTTCCAAGGTGGATGTGGAATTTTATTCACAATGATAATCCACATCATGGAATCTTTAAGAAAATGCTTCGTTTTCTTTTTAACTTTTTTGAAGTGAGATTTAGGAAATTTCTTACTGTTATCAGGGGGAAACGTGCCTGGACCAGCAGAGCAGCCTTTGCCTATAAATATGAAAAAATGCTCAGGTTATTGCTGAAAGATTCAAATGCCCAGATCATCTGTATTGGAATTAATCGTCCATCTTCACGGGTTGAACGTTTCCTTCCGGGGAGTGTACGTAATGTCCAACGGTATAATGAGGTCATTCGTCAGTTGGCCAATAAATACAATTCTGTGTATGTTGAAACCTTCTATGACTTTGATGAAACACTGATACCCGATGGCATTAATTTTAATTCTGAAGGTCATCGCAAACTGGCCGGTATGCTGCTTGATGTTATAAAAATATAGGTTTTCAGAACCTTAAATTGAATTTTTTAATCTAAGACTATTATAAAATGTTTAATAAACAACATGTTGTATTTGTGGGTGCCGGAGCTATTGGAACTTCAATGGGGAATATTCTTGCGGCCAAAGACGACCTACTTGTAACCCTGCTTTCAATAGAATCCGATGTGGTTGAAGGTATCAATAAGCTTCATCTCAATCAAAAATATTTTCCCGGAGTACCTCTTCAGAAAGCGTTGAAAGCCACAACGGATAATTCGGTTTTGAGTAAGGCAGACGTGGTTTTTCTGGCTTTACCTTCTGTGGTTACTGTAAGTTTTGTGCTTAGGGTTCAGGAATTGCTTAAACCGGGTACGATATTGGTCAATCTTGCCAAAGGATTTGCGGACGAGGGACTGACTATTGCTGAGAGTCTTGCCAAGAAAGTTGACTTTCCGATATGTTCGATGAAGGGCCCTACTTTTGCCCGTGAGCTAATGAATAACATTCCAACCAGTTTCACATTAGCTACTGTTGATGAAAAGCTCTATCCTTATTTTAATAAGATATTCACTGATACCTGTATCTACATTGATTACTCTTCGGATATAAGAGGTGTGGAGATGTTGAGTATTCTGAAAAATATCTATGCTATCGTAATGGGAATAGTTGATGCTCAATTTAACTCTCCCAATCTAAGATTCCTTGTTTTCACCAGAGCTTTTTCAGAGATTAAAAACATCATGCTGAAGTTTGGCGGCAATCAGGACACGATATTTAATTATTGCGGTATTGGTGACTTTAGTCTTACTTCGCTCAACGATTTAAGTCGTAACAGAACTTTGGGGCTGTTAATCGGAAAAGGATTCTTTACCCAGAATATATCTGACAAGGTAGTGCTTGAAGGAAAGATTGCAACCGCAGTTTTTTATGAAGAATTGAAGCGGATGAATATTCCCGAAGAAGAATATCCCATCATTGCCGAGTTATATAAAGTATTCAGTGAAAATTATGATGTCTCTGCATTTGTAAGCAGGCTACTAAAAGTCTTCCATCCATAGAGGGATTTAGCGGATTGAAAATTTTAGTATAAGATAATGAGTCAGTTATACTGTAGAGACGCAATATTTTGCGTCTCTATGTGTTTAGAGATCAGTTTACGATAAAGTATTCAGAAATTTAAAATGAATGTTTAAAATTAAATTATTCTCCAATCATTTCGTTAAGCAATGCTGCCATACGTTGCGTGAGTTCGGGACGGGAGAATCGGTTGATCTCAGCCGGGGATACGACTAATTCCTTTTTCTTGTAAGCAGTATAAAAAGTTTCCAGATGTTTTTTGATGAGTGCTACATCATCAAAGCCTGCAGTCAAGCCACATCCTGTCTCCTTTATAATTGTTGCAGAGTCTCCATCTGTAGGACCAATACACAAAATAGGTCTTCCCGAAGCCATATATTCAAAGAACTTACCGGGAAGAATCATGCGGGCATTGGGGGTGTTGTTGATCTGTAACAATAAAACTGCAGAATTCTTTTGTAGATCGATCACTTTATCATGTGGTAAATAATCAATCCTGTTCAGATTACAATCCAGACTATAGGAAAAGATACTTTCAGTGATGACAATATCAACATTTCCTGTAAGACATATTTCGAGATCTTCAATAAAACCGGGTATTTCCATTGACAGTTGTCGCAGTGCTTTCCACAAAGAAACCGGATTGCGCGAAGCTGCCATGGTGCCGATGTGTGAAATACTGAATTTGCCTTTTGGTTGAACGGCTAAAGGATGCCCGGTGTCATCAGGATCGAAACCATTGGTAATGATCTGGTAAGGCCTTTCGTATAAACGTTTAAAGTCTGTAGCCATATAGGGTCCGATTACAGTGACCCTTGTTGCCTCTTTCAAGACTTCAAGTTCCATTTTGTGATGAATTCTGTCTGCAATTGAAGTCAGTTGAAGCTCTTTATAAAAATCGATGTTTGTCCAGGGGTCTCTGAAATCGGCAAGCCAGGGTATCCGGGTCTTTCTGTGTAGCTGAAGGGCTATCCGGTGCATGCTGTGAGGTGGTCCGGTGCTGACGATAGCATCGACAGGATTTGCCTGCAAATACTGTGTAAGGAACGCTACTGAGGGTTTTATCCAGAAACAACGTGGATCGGGTATCAGGAAATTACCCCTGATCCATAGTGAGATTGCTTTTAGCTTACCGGGTTTCTTCTTTGTGTTTACAAAACCGGCTCCAAGCTTATCACCCTTTTTTAATCCTGCAAGTCTTTTGTATATGAGATAAGGCTCCCAGATAGGGCGCCTTATAATTTCCACACCCTCCGGAATATCTTTCTCCAGAGAGGTGTCAGCTTCCGGCAGTTCGGGGTTTTCGGGAGTATAGATCACCGGTTCCCATCCGGACTGCCGGAGGTATTTGACAAATTTCAACCATCTTTGTACTCCCGAACCACCACTGGGAGGCCAGTAATACGTGATGATCAAGAGGCGTTTCATGCTTTTTTCTCAGCTTTTCTCAACTGACATCCTTTACGGAGTTCTGTGCCCAGAACACCCAAAAGGAGTAGTAATAAAATGATGGATGATCCCAAAGAAAGTTTAGTGCCCAGAATATATGAACGGGGTTCAAATTTATATTCTATGGTGTGATTTCCGGCGGGTACAACCATTGCACGCAAGACATAATCCGATCTGAAATAAGAAGCAGGTTTGCCATCAATAAAAGCATTCCAACCCTTGTCATAATAAATCTCAGAGAACACAGCCAACTGATCAGTTTTAGATTTTGATTCATAAACCAGATTATTGGGTGCATATGATTTGAGTGTAATCGTTCCGGTTGTATCATTTGAGAACTTAAAGCTCGACAACTGACTTTCAAAGCGACTGTCAATAATTGCAGTTTCTTTTGCTTTGAAGTTAGACAATGCATTTATTTCAGCATCAGCATTTGGAACCATTTTGAAACCACGAACAAACCATGCATTTCCACAAGTATTAGGGTTTCTTTGTGGTATGGGTTGATTAGCTGTGTCAGGGACGATGATATATTTGGTGTTTAGCATGTTGATGACTTCCAGATTGCCTTTCGACAGTTGAAACTGGATGAGTTCATCATATCTTTTCAACTTGGCAGCATGGTATCCACCAACTGATTTGTGATAAAAAGAGGTGCTGGCATCCTGGTAAGTGCTTACAGCCATATTGAGTACCCTGAAATCAGGGTCTTTATCCATGAGGATATAGTCGTCTGCTCTGGTTGAAGGAAATGGTTGTTCAATTGCTGATTTACGATCATAGTTTTTCTTTCCAAGATAGCGTGAATCAACTGGGATAATGTCAACCATGATCAATACTGCAACAAGAACCATCAACCAATTCGCATTGATGATCTTGCGTGAGAACATCCAGATGAATGCTGCACCTGCCATAATGAACAGGAAGCTACGTAATGCATCAGCACTCAGAATGGTTTTACGAACCATTTCCAGATTGGTCGTTATCTCATTGATCACACCTTCAGTTGCACCTTGTTTAGTGTAAGCTGCAAAAGCAGAAAGGTCATTCTGGCTGATCAACCCAAAGAATCCGGGGAACAGGTAGATAAAGAGGGAAACACCGGCTGTAAGGCCAAGGCTGATATAAAAATAGAGTTTTTTTGTCTTGATGATTTCAGGTTGCTCAATGATTTTCTTTAACCCCATTAATGCAACGATAGGCATGATTAATTCGGCAAGTACCAGAATCATTGTCGGGGCCCGGAATTTATTGTAGCCTGGGAAGTAGTCAAGGAATAAGTTCGTCATGAAAGAGAAGTTATGCCCCCATGCCAGCAATAGGGACAATACAAACCCTGCAAACAAAGGCCATTTGAATTTATCCTCAACAATAAACATCCCGAGAATAAACAGGAACACAATAAATGCACCTACATAAACAGGGCCTGCCGTGAAAGGCTGATTACCCCAGTATGAGCTGTGATTCTGAGCGATGATGGGTTTCAGTTCCTCTTTAACGGGCGCCATGGCTGCAGGATAATTTCCCAATGCCTCTGATGATCCACCCTTCATATTTGGGATCAGCAATGTCAATGACTCATCGATGCCGTAACTCCATTGTGTTGCGTAATCTTTATCCAGACCACTGGTCTTTACATGGGTAACGTCTTTTAATTCAGACTGTCCACGTGTGGAATATGCTGTATATTCCATTGTAGTCCAAAGATTCGAAATATTTGGACCTATAGCCAGTAAGGCTCCGGCAAATAATACTGCAACTGCTTTAAAGAAGTCGGGTAATTGTTTTGCTTTGTACTTTTCAATCAGTTGATAGATGCCAATGATGATAGCCATCAAAGCAAGATAATAGGTGATCTGTAGGTGGTTGGCATTGATTTGGAGAGAAAGGAAAAGTGCAAATAGCGCTCCCCCTATGAGATATTTTTTCCGGAATGCCAGTAACATTGCCGCAATAACCGGAGCCATATAACCAATAGCATGGGCCTCACTATTGTGACCCGCCACTATTACGATGAAAAAGAATGAGGAAAAGGCAAATGCAATTGCCCCCACTATACTCAGCCAGGGCTTCATACCCATTGCCATCATCAGGATGAAGAATCCAATGAAATAGAGAAATACAAATCCGGAAGGGGCAGGGAGGTTTAACATTAAATACTTATCAACCCATGTCATCAGATTGCCTTTGTGAACAGTCGAAATCTGATATGCGGGCATACCACCGAACATGGAATTGGTCCATAAGGCCTCTTTTCCTGTGCTTGCACGATAATCGGCAAGTTCTTTCGACATTCCCTTGAAATGTAAAATATCGCTTTGTGACAGACTTTTACCTTCAAATAAAGGGTGAAAAAAGGCTATCGTGATAAACAGAAAGAGAACAATGGCTGCTGCTACAGGCCATAGTTTCTGGTAAACAGGATTCTTCATAGGGAATGGTCTTGTTAAATTCGAATTGGTTTATTTAATTTCTTCATAATCCACATAGTCATCATCATTTTTTGATGGTTCCGGCTTTTGTGGTACTTTCTCTACTCTAACAGATCCTTCTCTACGTTGTCTCTTTTGTTGAGAATTAGAATTCTGTTGATTAAACTGATCCTGAAACTGATCCATCTGTTGTTTAATGACATGCGGAAGAATCATTTTGACCAACCACTTGATCAGGTAATAAACAACGATTATTATTATTAATATTCTTAAAAACATGGCAATTGAAATCTTTTGATAATGGAGTGCTGTACCATTTGCGTGCGAAGTTAGGATTTTTTGTCTAATAATAGAAGACATATAACAACAAAAAAGGAGGCACTGCCTCCTTTTTTGTTGTTATATGTCTTCGTATACCAGGATAATCGTTCGCTTACTTCAAATTTTTCTCGTCAGAAGTAGTCAGTTTCGTTCTTCCTTTAGCACGACGGTGGGCCAATATACGGCGACCATTAGCAGATGCCATTCTTTCACGGAATCCATGCTTGTTAGCTCTTTTTCTCTGCGAGGGTTGAAATGTCCTTTTCATTTTTTAATTCTTTTTTGGGACTGCAAAGTTACCTGAATTTTATTAAAATCCAAATAGCTGGTGAAAAAAAATTAAATAGTTATTTTACAGGAATAGCTTTCAACGTTGCAATCAGGAATTTCCAGAATTTATCTACCGAAGCGATGTTCACTTTTTCGTCTGGAGAGTGAGGATAACGGATGGTTGGACCAAATGAAATCATATCCCAGTCAGGATAAACGCCACCAAGTAAACCACATTCCAAACCTGCATGGATAGCCATGGTAGCCGGAACTTTTCCATATAATTTCTGATAGACATCCTGCATGGTCTTCAAAATAGGAGAGTCCATGTTTGGTTTCCAACCGGGATAACTTCCGGTAAGTTCAACGTCGGCACCTGCCAGTTCGAATACACTGCTTACCATTTCGCCCAATGAAGCTTTTGCTGAATCAACAGAACTGCGCAATAGACACTGCAAAAGGATATATCCGTCTTCAGATTTAACGCGTGCAAGGTTAGTTGATGTCTCAACCAAACCGGGAACTGAATCGCTCATGCGCATTACGCCATTGGGACAGCCATAAATAGCATTAACCAGTTTCTTAGTGCTTTCGAGATCGACAACATTTTCAGGTAAATGAGCCTGTTCGATTTTGAAACTCAGATCGGGTTCTACTGCCTTAAATTCATTCTTGAAAGTTGTTTCGAAAAGAGTTACACTTTCGATAAGCTTTTCTGCATTATCATTAGGTACAGTGACGACTGCAAAAGACTCACGTGGGATTGCATTACGCAGACTTCCACCATCAATTGAACCAAGACGCATACCCAACTTGATAGCTTGTTTCATCCAACGGTTCATCATCTTGTTGGCATTTCCACGACCAAGTATGATTTCCAATCCTGAGTGACCACCCTTCAGACCTTTGATGACAACCTTAAATCCGACATGACCTGCAGGAACTGCTTCTTTTTTTGTCGAAAGCTTAATGTTGGCATCAGTACCACCGGCACAACCTACATAGAGTTCGCCTTCGTCTTCTGAGTCCATATTGAGCAAAATGTCACCTTTCAAAATGCCGGGAGTGATGCCGAAAGCACCTGTCATACCTGTTTCTTCATCAGCAGTGAATAAACCTTCGATCGGACCATGTGCGATGTCTTTTGATTCAAGAATAGCCATTGCAGCAGCAACACCCATTCCATTATCGGCACCAAGTGTAGTTCCGTTTGCTGTTACCCATTCTGCATCAACAAAAGCTTCAATTGGATCTGTTAAAAAATCATGGGCTTTATCACTGTTTTTCTGAGGAACCATATCTAAATGACCCTGGAGAATTACGCCTTGTCTGTTTTCCATTCCGGGAGTAGCAGGCTTACGGATAATGACATTGCCAACATGATCCATTGTTGTTTCTAAACCAAGCTTTTGGCCAAATTCAACCATGAATTGACGGATCTTTTCTTCGTGTTTTGAAGGGCGAGGAATCTGTGTTAGGCTGTAAAAATTTTTCCACACAGCCTGTGGTTCCAGTTTGAAAATATCTTTGTTCATTGTGAAAATATTAGAATAGTAGTTGTTTATAAGATTAGCTGTAAAATTAGAGAATAATTTACTCTAAGTAAAGAAAACAAGATTAAATATTCTTTGAGTATTAAGGAATTTAAATGGGTCATAACCAATAACCAATGAAATATTTTTTAAATATCCCCCTCTCAAAAGAAAATAGACTTAAATTCGTAAACTCATCTTGTATTTTTTATTCATAATATTATCCAAATTAATGCACTTTTGTTCAATCTTCAGATGCTTAAAATTTTGGAGGATTAAAAACCAGACTTATTAATATCTCAATGCAGCAACAATCGATCCTTTTTGTTTACATCAATTACTCTTCCTTTGTCAAGGCTGATTATGAAATTTTATCTGAGTATGCAGCAGTTACAAAGTATCAGTTCAAACCAGTTAAAGGGCTGATCAGAACCGGGATTGAATTGTTGCATGAGTTGTGGTTCCTTGTTTTAAATATCCGAAAATACGATGCTGTGTTTATCTGGTTTGGCGATTATCATTCATTATTACCTGTTCTTTTTGCAAAATGTTTTCGGAAGAAATCGTATGTTGTAATCGGAGGATATGATGTTTCAACCCTGTCTGAATATAACTACGGCTCGTTTAATAAACCAATCCGGTCATTCTTTACGCGCAATACGTTTAAGTTTGTCGATCTTTGTCTTCCGGTAGCAGATGCCTTAAAGGAAAAGCTATTTTTGATTTGTCCTCAGGCAAAATCAGAGACTCTGGCTACCAGTGTTAATCCTGATAAATTCAGTTTTTCTGAATACAAAAGACCTGAAAGAATCATTACTGTATCCGGAACAGAAAATCACCAAAGATTAATGATCAAAGGGCTTGACAGATTTAGAGAGTTGGCTTTGTTGCTACCTGAATTCGAATTTATGATTATTGGAGCTAAAGAGACCGTAAAACATTATTTCGAACCTTTGCCTTCTAATTTGATTTTGCTGTCTTCGCAACACTTTGATCAGATGAACCAATTTTATCAAAGTGCCTCTTTTTATGCACAGTTATCACGTTCAGAAGGGCTTCCCAATTCACTTTGCGAAGCGATGATGTGTGGATGTATCCCATTGGGTACAAATGTTGGTGATATCAGCGTTGCGATTGGTGAAACCGGAATGACAATTAATGAATGGAAACCTGAACTGTTGGTTGACTTTGTTCGGAAGAATCACAACAATAAAACATTGCGTGATAACTCGCGAGAGAGAATAATTACCCTGTATGATCCCTCAAAACGTGTAAACAGATTGCAAGAACTATTGGGAAATGCTTCAAATTAATACAATACAGAAAATGAACCCGAAGAAGAGAAAAAGAATGCTGATGCTGACCGATGGCAATATAGACAATGCCAGCGCCAGAATCCGTGCCATTCAATATATTCCTTATTTCGAAAAGCAGGGTTATCAAATTACACTTATACCCAGAGTCCCTAAAAAGCCAACACACCTGTTCGATAAATACTTCATTTTTCCCATTCTTAAAAGATTATTCAATGTTAGAATGGTTTTGGCTCTTTTGTTTGTAAATTGGAAATTCGTATTTATCCAAAGAGTTTTTGTAACGGAATTGCTTTTAAAGAAATTGAATGCTAAGTCGATTCCAATTATTTACGATTTTGATGATGCTGTTTACATCAATTCCAAAAATCCTGAAAGTAAAGAGAAAACGGAAACAATGATCAGATCTGCTTCCAAAGTGATTATCAGTACCGATTATCTTCAGGCCTTTTGTGTCCAAAATGGTAAAACAGCCGAAGTGATAAATACACCCGTAGAAACTGACCGGATAAGACCTACTGTTAAGTCTTCAAATCATATCTTTACGATTGGATGGATTGGTTCTCCATGGACCTCTGGGTTTTTAGAAATCGTAGAAAAGCCTTTGCAAAGACTGGCTAAAAAATACACCTTTTGTTTTTTAACGATTGGTGCTAAACAGGATTATACCATTGAAGGTATTAACCATGTTGCAAGACCCTGGTCTTATGAAAATGAGAATAAAGATCTTGGCAATATGGACATAGGCATCATGCCTTTACCCAACACAGATTATGCAGGGATGAAGGGTGGCTATAAACTTATTCTTTACATGGCTGCTGGTATTGCATGCGTTGCCAGTCCTGTCGGTATCAATCAAATGATTATAGAGCCCGGAGAGAATGGATTTCTGGCTTCAAATGAAGAGGAGTGGTATGAAAAACTTGAATTGCTGATTAAAGATTCAGTCTTCAGATCGCATTTAGGAGCTACCGGAAGACAAAATGCAATTGAATTGTATAGTCGGGAAGTCTGTTTTAACAAACTTCTCAACATCATACATGGATTATAAAAATTTCATCTAACGGATTATCCGCAACATCTTTAATATTGAATCTGCCTTGGTGTTAATATCCGGAGATATCTTCAACAAGTAAATTGGCGTACAGAAAAGTATTGACAGAAAAGTACTTCTGACCAGGATATCAACAATGAAATTAGGTAGTTGAGGTATGAGTGTTGAAATAAAATAGGCCACTGTTCCGATTACAGCAACCGTAATGAATTTTAAGTTAAAAGGTTGTAATTTATATTTGTAGAACAGAAATAGGAAACGGAGTATGTTTAAAATAGTGAGTGAAACTGCGCCTCCAATTGCGGCTCCAGTAATCCCGAATGCAGGAATCAGCAATAGGTTTGATGCCACAAGACAAACTACCAGAACAACCAGAAATACTGTCTGCACTTTATAATAAGGTGAAGAGCCTAAAATAGAGTTATTTGCTCCGGTCGTCATATCGATTAAACTTCCCAAACCAATAAAAAAGATCACCCACTTACCCGACACATATGCAGGACCCAGAATCTTGAATATGTTCTCCATATTTACGATCAAACCTAAAAACATGATCAGGCCAATAATAAAAAGTGTGATACAACTTTTCTCATAGATATCGCGAATCTCTTTCATGTTATTGTTCTTCCACGCATTGGCCGAGACTATATTTGCAATTTTAAGGATCGATCTGGCAGGTAAACTCACGATGATTCCAAAGAAGAAACAAACCGAATAAATACCTGTGGCACTCAATCCAACCATTCCATTTACCATGATGATATCGACAGTCTGGATGATTCCAACCGAAAAACCATTGAGGATACTGAAGAAAGCCATTAAGCCAATGGAAGTCAGCAGCGGTTTCTTTAAATAGGCAAAATCAGTTTTCAAAGAAAATTGCTTCTCATTGATGAGTGAAAACATAATATAGATTGTAGGCACCGACATTGAAACGACATATAGTACTATGAACTGATGAAAATCAATAAGATTGAAATAGAATAATCCAATACAAAGGATAATCAATATTCTTTGAAATACCTCTCTAAGAAAAGTTCCATGAATACTATTGAGCAATGCTGTATAGTACCCATCAAACATGATAAAAAAGATTTGAAAGAAAATCAGAACAATCAGGTAGTTAAGATACTCAACCAGTAGAGGAGATTTCTGGGTACTGAATTCAATAAACCAGTTTTTAAAGATCAGGTACAATCCCAGTGTAAGCAGGAAACCTACGAATCCTGTTAGTAGTGCCAGCGCAAGAAATCCATGATGGTTCTTTTTGGGATCTTTAAAATAGGGAAACAATCTGATGGTGACGCCATTAAACCCTAAAGTTCCAAATGTTGCAACCAACATGGCATAGTTTACCAATATTTTTTGTAGACCCACCTGGTCTGTAGAAAAGATGCGTGGCAATAAAACACCCGTTGTTAGAAAACCAAGTACGACACCGATATAGGTGTAAATGGTTCCTTTTACAGACTGATTAATAATAATTCCCAATGGATATAAATTATGATACGATGCAAAAGTAAGAAATTTGAAGCTACTCCAACTCTATGCGTTTTGCGCTAGATTTTTTTCCAACTAAATCCTTTGATTCTAAAGAAACGTAAGATCCAATTTATCGCAAAAGAGGATGACTTTCTTAGTTCTCTTGAGATCTTTCCACCCAACCCTAGCTTTTTAGGTACATCATGAAAACTCATCGTTCCTGTTGATGTGAAATATGGTTTTTCAATTTTCCTTTTCTCAACAACCAATACACTGTCATAATAATGGATCGAATCAACAGACTCAGTGAAACTGTTTACTTTTAATGAGTTTTGCTGAGAATGATAAGCATTTATTGAGTCAATGAAATTTTTACTGTATTCAATAAAGCTGCCTCTTCTTTTATGTCCACCACCGAATTCTATCCAATATGATGTGTGTAAATCCTCACAAACGTAAACGCCATCACTTTTTACGGCATCAAATAATTCCTCAAAACTTACAATTTGTTGGACCATGGTATGTCCACCATCGTCTATTAATATGTCAAGAGGGGGGATTTGTGCCTTTACGGTTCTTAAAAATTCCCGATCAGATTGTGAACCAATAAATATTTTAATGTTTTCTTCTTCGAGTTCTTTGCACCTTGGGTCGATGTCTATGGCATAAATTTTCGCTTTGTCACCAAAGTAATTTTTCCACATTTGCAGACTTCCACCATGAGATACACCAATTTCAAGAATTACGATTTCTTTGCCTCTATACTTACTAAAATGTCTGTCATAAATATTGAAATAATGCATCCATTTATTGATATATCGTTTGTCATTACTTCTGAAGTACTTTTCTAAATCATTCATTGTTTGTATAGCGTATTGATTTTTCTTAATTGGACGTCAAAAATACATAAAATTTTCGTAGACAAAGATAGTCTCCGTGCTTTTAGATTTGAAGAGTTGTCTTCTCCACAGATTTATCCTGTTTCAGTTTTTCTTACAATCGATCACAACAAATGGAACATTCAATTTAAAATAACCATCAGTCAGGGCCTTTTCATTCATTCTCTTTTCGATTTCAGTGAAGATAAATTCCTGTTTTTCAAATGGGACAATGCCTTTCCATCCATTCAGAAATGCCAGTTTGATGAAATAATGATTCAATAAAGTTGTCCCATCGATAAACTTAAAATCAAACTGATCATAATCAATATCTTTGATCGTGAAACCATGTTTTTCTAGCAGCTTTATGAATGCATCCAATGGTTTTCGCTTTTTATAAATCTGTTGATTCATTTTTTCAATCTCTTCCTCCATCTTTTCTTCCCGTAAAACGGTTTCAAGGATCTCGTAAAACTCAAACATGGTATTGTTCAGATTCATTGTTAGTACGAACTGTCCCCCTTGTTTCATAATCCGCGAACACTCCGAAAGCACTTTCTCCAAATCTTCAACATTATTGATTCCGTTATTGCTGACGATCAGTTCAACCGAATCAGCAGGGAGGGGAATACTTTCAGCAACTTCTTCAATGATCTCTACATTCTCAATCCCATAGAAAGCAAGCTTTTTACGCGTTCTTTTAATCGCTGCTGCCCAGGGATCAATACCGTAAACTTTACAACTGCTTCCAAGCCTCATTGCCAGTTCAGTCAATGGAAACCCTGCACCAAAGCCAATATCTAATGCCTTGATCCCTTTTCTTAAAACAACTTTATCAATCAGTTTCAATCCAAACGGAGCCGCCCAGAAAGGCAATTCATCAAACACCTCAATCAACTCATCTGAGTTCAAATCAAATTTTGAGTTTAAATATTTCTTCATAAGTGAGATTTACTAAATTATCTTATTATTATGATAGCAAAAATAAATAATCACATACTTAACTGACTAATTCAAAGGTATCAATAAATCCACAATCCATATGGGTCATTTAAATTTTATCCAACATTATTTTTTGATATATGTGTGATATTTAGGCAAAATGGTTTAAATATTAATATTAAATTTTTCACAGGCAATTTAAAATCAATTACCTGTTTTGAATTCTTTATTATTGGACAGCCGGTTTTGAAAGTATCTTTTCAATTTTCCCAGCCAGGTTAAAGTCATTGTCGGTTATCCCCCCGGCACTGTGGGTACTCAGGCTGATGGTGACCTTGTTATAGCTATTTGACCAATCGGGATGGTGATCCATTTTTTCTGCTTCCAGTGAAACGGACGTCATAAAAGAAAAAGCTTCAACGAAATTTTTGAAGGTAAATTCCTTGTAAAGGCTATTGTTTTTGACCTGCCATGTTGGAAGTTTTTCTTTGACGTGTTGTGCGATATTAGATTTTATTTGCGTTTCCATTATTAATTCAATTTCTAAAAATTGGTTTTTTTAATTGAATTGATCGATTTTAACCGATTGATTAAACAATGCAAAGGCGCAGTTGATTAAATTGCTCTCAAAAATTCTGTAAATAAGCTTAGTCGCTACCAAAAAAAAAAATGCTTTTCGCTTGAAAATTGATTAATATTGCAAATATATTATTCAGAGTCAGGCTTTTGAATAAAGAAAAAATTGAATAGACCTCTCTTATTTCATTTCTCTTTTTCACTTCTTTTATCTACACGATATGTAAGAAAACACCCTGCAAAAAGCAGCCAAAACTTATCCATGAAGTAAGCAACCTCCACCCATTGTCCACCCTTCCTCCACCCTTTGTCCACCTATACTCCACCTTATGGGAGGGTGGAGAAGGGGTGGAGGTGCCATTGACAATGGTTTGAGGTTGCTTACTTCACATAGCTTTTATGGAGTCTTTTTGTAAGCGTTTTAGAATAGTTTTTGGAGTTTTTTCCGTGGAAAATGGCTTAAAATTATAATATCCTTGTTTTCAGATCTGAGAAAAGGATTTGGAAGGATCTGTTTGTAGACTGAAAATTAAAAAGTTTCAGAATGATTTTTTATCAGGTCAGGGATATAAAATTAGGTACAATTTGAGGCAAAAGCAAATTTAAATGAAGATTTTCGGGCAGATTTTATGTCACCCCTACGGGGCTCCAGGAGAAGAGGGATGACGTTTGTTACAATCATGACGTGCCTACGGCACTATTCAAAACAATCAATTAATAATGATCGTTATAATAATGACGTGCCTACGGCACTATTCAAAACGCCAAAATAATAATGATCGTTATAATAATGAAGTGATTACAGCGATTTTCATTATTTCAGAAAGGTGATGTTTGTTTTAATCATGAAGAGCTTATGGCGCTTACAATATGTCCATTAACAGACCAGGAAGGATGCCGAGAAGTAGTGTAATAAAGGTTGTGATGAAAACTACAAAAGTGAATAACGGGCTGAGTTCGAGTTTTTCGGTATCGCCTTCTTTGAAGAACATGGCTATGATGATACGGAAGTAGTAATAGACGCCAATTAAAGCGGCGATTACTCCAACGATTGCGATATTGATAAAGCCATTTTGGATTGCGGTGACGAAGATATAGTATTTAGCAAAGAATCCCGCAGTAACCGGGATCCCGGCAAGAGAGAGCAGCGAGATACTCATTGCTACTGCAAGAAAAGGATTGTTTTTGGCCAATCCGTTAAATGCATCAATGGTTCCAACAGATTGTTTGTAATTCTTCACCCGTATCAAAATCGCAAATATCGTCACTGAGGCAAATGAATAGGCAAATGCATAAAAGAGCAGACTTCCGGAACTGAGTTTACTCATTGCCAAAACTGCTATCAGCATGAATCCCGAATGTGAAATAGAGGAATAGGCAAGCAGCCGTTTCATCTCCTTTTGATTCAATGCCGCAAGATTGCTACCAATTAAAGTAACTGCTGCCAGGACCCAAACTACATTCTGCCAGATGTCAGCTATTGGAACCATTATCACGAAAAACCGATAGAAAGCAGCAAAACCAGCTGTTTTAACAACAGTTGCCATGAAAAGTGTTACAATGGTTGGTGATCCTTCATAGACATCGGGTGTCCAGAAGTGGAAAGGCATGATAGCAACTTTAAAGGCAAAACCCATCAACATCAGGATGAGTCCGATATACATTATTCCTGGTCTCATGCCAAAACCGCTACTAAGTTGGTTTGCTATAGTCTGCATATCAAAAGTACCGGATGCACCGTAAACCAGGGCTATACCCATCAAAAGAATTGCACTTGAAAAGGCTCCCTGTAGAAAATATTTAAATGAAGCTTCGTTTGACCGCAGAGAAAATTTCTTGGCTCCAGCCAAAACATATAATGGTATGGAAAGTGTTTCGATTCCAATAAACAACATGACGATATTTGAAAAAGAGGTCATCAGGAAAACGCCAAACAGTGTAAACACCATCAGTGCATAATTCTCTGCAACATGTTCCCGGACGCCTTCAAAATAATAAACCGACAACAATAGAATGAATACCGTAGTCACTATTGCAATAGTATCAAAGGCAATAGAGAAATTGTCTATCAACACCATATGGTTATAATAGCTTTGCGGGTGCCCCCAGGATCTGAATAAAAAGCCAAGGGTTACAAGCAAGCCACCGACGGCAATCGGTACAAGAATTTTTGTATTTTTGGTTAAGCCCGCATAAAGCAGGATAACTCCTAAAACAGCTAAAACAATAAATGGAAGCATAATTCTATTTTATAAGCTTAACAATGTAAATACTTTGTGTTATAATTGCAGTTTAAACAGTTGTTCAAATACCCCTGAAGTTAAATCCAGAATTGGTTGAGGATAAACTCCCAGCAGGATAACAAGCGCTGCAAGGGGGATAAGTACCGCAAGTTCTACTCCTTTAATATCAGTAAATGTTGCTGTAAGTTTATTCGTTTCTCCCAGCATCACTTTTTGATAAACCGAAAGCATGTAAATAGCTCCCATGACCATTGTAAGGGCTGCAAAGACTGCATACCAAATTCCTTGATGAATGATGCCGGTGATGAGCAGGAACTCCCCTACAAATCCATTTGTGAGGGGTAGCGCAATAGCGCCTAGCATGACAATCATAAACACTGCTGAAAACAAGGGCGCCTTGTTTTTGATACCACCCAGCAAAGAGATCTCGCGGGTATTCGTTCTGCGCTCTATCAGTTCGATGATATAAAAGAGCGCCACAATATTGATACCGTGTGCCAACATCTGGAATGCAGCTCCCTGCATAGCGATGAGGGTACCTGAAAAGAGTCCGGCTGCAATCAGGCCAACGTGAGCAATGGACGAATAGGCTACAAGGGTTTTTAAATCGTTTTGTTTTAAGGCAATAAATGAAGCATAAACGATACCAATTATAGCCAGCACCATTGCTGTTGTTCCCCATTGCGAAACTCCGAGTGGAAGTACCGGTAACAACCAACGCAACACACCATAGATTCCCATTTTAAGCATGATGGAAGAAAGCATCATCGTGCCTTGTGAAGGCGCTGTGGTATAAGTGTCGGGTTGCCAGGTATGAAGCGGAAAGATGGGCATCTTGATGGCAAAAGCAAGGAAGAGAAACCAGAAGAGAACACTCTGTGCTCCGGCAGGCAGATTCAGTTTGATGAAATCAGCCAGTTCCCAGGTTCCGTTAGGCGTTTTGAAATAGAGGAAGATGAATGCGATGAGCATGAACAAAGAGCCCAGCAGGGTGTAAATAAAGAATTTCAGCGTAATAATCTGACGACGTTTTCCACCCCAAAGGAGTACAATAAAATAAATAGGGATGAGAGATAATTCCCAGAAGATGTAGAACAGAAAACCATCGAAAGCGGTAAATACGCCAAGCATTGCGGCCTGCATGAAGAGCATCAGGGCATACAAGATGTTTGCACGGGGTTGTTCTTTGTTGATCCCACTCAGATAGATAAAAGGCGAGAGTAAATTGGTCAGCAACACCATCAGCATGGAGAGGCCGTCGATCCTGACATGGAAATTGACACTTATGGCCGGTATCCATGTATGGGTGAAGTCTAAACTACCGGTTCCATTGATGAATGCAGCCAGTACAAAAAATGTAAAGGCCAATCCTGCAAAGCTGGTTGCAATGGTAAAACGCTTAACGACCACAGGATCTTTGATGAATAAAACAGCCAGCCCTGTTATAAATGGTATTAAAATCAATATTAATGTCAGCATAATTTCTTTTTTATAAGCGGGTTGCGATAGTCGGATGAAATGATAAAATCAGATAAAGCAGCATGAAAATGACGCCAAATACCATGATAAACAGGTAAAGTCCGGTGTTTCCAGTCTGCACACGTTTGGATTGACTACCAATCCAGATTGCAAGTGTGCCTGTCGTGTTGACGATTAAGTCGATTACGTTTTTCTCAATCCAACTGTATAGTTTGACAGAAAGAAAGTTATAGGGTTTTACGAATAGAAAATCATAGATTTCATCCACATAATATTTGTTGTAGACCAGTTTTGCAATCCCTTTTAATTTTGTAGTATCTGCTTCAGGAAGCTGTTTATTCACAACGTAATAACGTTGAGCGATAAAGATGATCAGTAATAACAAAGCTACTGAAACGCCGATCAGTGAATACTCAGTAGTAGTTGTTGTTAAAATTGTATCTGCTGCAGGAAGTTTGGATAATACCGGACTCAGGAAATTATGAAAGCTTTCATGTCCTCCAAATAGTGCAGGGATATTCAGAAATCCTCCGGCAAATGCAAGTACTGCCAGGATGATCAGCGGTATTGTCATTACTTTGGATGGCTCGTGGAGGTGATGTTCTTGTTCTTTTGTTCCGCGGAATGTGCTGAAGAATACAAGATAGAGCAGCCTGAACATGTAAAAGCATGTAATCAGGGCAGTAAACATTCCAACTAACCAGATCAACGGACTGCGTTCCCATGCAGCAGCCAGGATCTCATCTTTTGAAAAGAATCCCGAGAAGGGAGGTATTCCTGAAATTGCCAGTGTTGCTATGAGGAAAGTAAAAAATGTAATAGGAAGTTTTTTCTTTAACCCGCCCATGTATCTGATGTCCTGTTCGCCACCCAATGCATGAATAACTGCCCCGGCACCTAAAAAGAGGAGGGCTTTGAAAAATGCGTGAGTGGTAACATGAAATACTGCAGTTGAAAATGCTCCAAGACCGAGGGCGAGAAACATATATCCCAACTGACTTACGGTTGAATATGCCAGGACCTTTTTGATATCGTTTTGCTTCAGACCAATAATAGCAGCAAACAATGCTGTTGAAAGTCCGATCACGATAATGATGTTCATCGTAATAGGTGCAAGTACAAAGAGTGCGCTGCTACGGGCAATCATATAGATACCGGCGGTAACCATGGTTGCTGCATGGATGAGGGCTGATACCGGAGTAGGACCTGCCATGGCATCGGGTAACCATGTGTATAATGGAATCTGGGCACTTTTACCTAAGGCTCCAATCAGGAGTAAAATCGTGATAACTGTAATGACCGGTTCTCCGACATGCATCGTTCCTGCCATGCTGAAAACTTCAAGGAAATTAACAGTGTGAAACTGATAATATAAAAGGATGATGCCAAGCAGAAAGCCCAGATCACCAATGCGGTTCATGATGAAAGCTTTGCGGGCAGCGTAATTATAATCGTTGTTTTTGAACCAAAAACCGATCAACAGATATGAACACAATCCAACACCTTCCCAGCCAATGAACAGAATAAGGAAGTTGGCGCCAATGACCAACATCAGCATAAAGAATATGAAGAGATTCATGTATTCGAAGAAGGTATTTGCATGTTCATCATCACCCATATAACCAATGGAATAGATGTGAATCAACAAGCCAACTCCGGTAACAATCAGCATCATCGTTACGGATAGCGGATCAATCAGAAATGAAAATGGAATCTTCAAACCGGCTACATTGAGCCAATTAAATATATCCAGAGTTGCGGTTTGCAACGTTCCATTGGCTACCTGTAAATATAGCGCACCCACTATCGCAAATGAGAGAAAGACAGCCACACTGGCAATTATTCCCGAGCCCTTACGGCTGATGGTTTTCTTTCCGATTCCATTGATGACGAATCCTAGTAAGGGGAAGAGCGGAATCATCCATGCGAATTGTATCATATATCCAGTTCTTTTAAATTCTTAGTTAATTATTGTCTCTCAGTCTGTTCAACAGGTTGATGTCTAATGAATGATTGTTTCGTTTCATCAGGACGAGGATTGCAAGACCCACGGCTACTTCAGCCGCTGCAACCACCATGATAAAGAAAACAAAAACCTGTCCTGCGGCATCACCATGATAAGCTGAGAAAGCTGCCAGCAAAAGATTTGCTGCATTTAACATCAACTCTATACACATCAGAACGATAATTGAATTCCGGCGCAACAATGCACCAACAATACCAATCGTAAACAAGATCAGGCTGAGATAAATATAATGCTGTATGGGCACTACCTGTATGGCATTTGTAATCTTTTCCATTTCTTAAATATTATTCTTTTCATGTTTACCAAGCATCAACGCACCGACCATAGCTGCCAGAAATAATACGGATGTTGCTTCGAAGGGTAATAAAAAATCTTTAAACAAAACCTGACCAAGATCATGGACCAGACCCATTTTGTTATTTACCGCATGTTGAATTGGCATAATAGATAGCTTTTTTAAAGCTGCAAGCAACACCAGCAACAGGAGACCTCCTGAGATGACGGCTGCAAGTTTTGTTGTCCATTTCTTGTGTGGTTCGTTTTCACGGTTCATGTCGAGTAGCATGATCACAAAGAGGAAAAGCACCATGATGGCTCCGGTGTAAACGATGATATGGACTACTGCAAGAAACTGTGCATTTAACAAAATGTAATGACCTGCAATAGCCAGAAAAGTCACAATGAGCGCAATGACGCTATTGACCGGACTCTTTGAAAAAACGACTACCAGTGCACTTATTATGGCTACGGCTGCCAGGATATAAAATATCAGACTCATGATTCTTATGTATTTGCCGGCGTTAGATTAGCGATTATGTTGATAACGTTTGTTTTTCTTGAATTCAAGCACCGCTTTGGTCTGTCGTTTAGTGACATCGATGCGGTTATTCATTTTCTCTACCAGTTTGTCTTTCCCGTAAATGAAATCTTTTCTGTCATATTCGGTCACGACAAGTTGTTCCGTAAGGAAGATCGCTTCTTTTGGACAGGCATCTTCGCAGTCGCCACAAAAGATACAGCGCAACATGTTGATTTCAAAAGAGGCTGCATATTTCTCTTCACGGTAAAGGTTTTCTTCTCCCGGTTTACGTTCGGCTGCCACTATTGTTATGGCTTCAGGAGGACAGCTCAATGCACATAAACCACATGCAGTACATCTTTCGCGTCCTTCGTCATCAAGCTTCAGTACATGACGACCTCGGGCAACAGGACTCATCGGGCGTTGCTTTTCAGGATACTGAACCGAAGCCTTTTTCATGAAGAAATGTTTGAGCGTAATCGACATGCCCTTGATAATTGCAGGCAGGTAGATGCTCTCCCAAAAAGTCATTTTTTTGTTTGATACAACCTTAGATTTATTTGATAGACTCTTCATAATGTTCTTTCTTCAAATGCTAAAACAACAGGATTGCTGCTCCTGTAATGATGATATTCAGGATTGCAAGAGGTACCAATATCTTCCATCCTAAATTCATTAACTGATCGTAGCGGAAGCGGGGTAATGTCCACCGCACCCACATGAATACAAAAATAAAAAATAGTATTTTAATAAAGAGGAAGGCAGTTCCCAATAGTGCAATAGTGTTGGGCGAAAGCGCCATGTTTTCGATGAAAGGCATATGATATCCGCCAAAATAGAGGGTAGAGATCACTGCCGATGAAACGAACATGTTTATATACTCTGCAAAGAGATAAAATCCAAGTTTCATAGAGCTGTATTCGGTATGATATCCACCGATCAATTCAGTTTCGCATTCGGGCAGGTCAAAGGGCGCACGGTTGGTCTCGGCAAAGGCAGTGATCAGAAAGATGAGGAATCCCAATGGTTGAATCAGGATGTTCCATAAACCGTTTTTCTGATGTGCTACGATGTCTGTCAGACTGAGTGATCCATTAGCCATGATCAGTGCAATGATAGCAAGACCCATAGCCAGTTCATAACTGATCATCTGCGATGCTGCACGAATAGCGCTGAGCAGAGAATATTTATTGTTTGAAGCCCAGCCGCCTAGCATGATACCATATACGCCAACAGAGATCATTGCGAAAACATATAAAATGCCAATGTTGAGATCTGCGACCTGCATAGGATAGATCTTCCCGGAAATGGTCAGATTGCTGCCCCAGGGGATCACGGCACTGGTCATACAGGCTGTGAACATGGCAATACTGGGTCCCAGTATGAAAATACGTTTATTGGAAGCCAGCGGAATGATCTCTTCCTTCATAAACATTTTGACTCCATCGGCAACAGGTTGCAGCAGACCGAATATACCGGCACGGTTAGGGCCGATCCTGTCCTGCATAAATGCTGCAATTTTTCGTTCTCCATAGGTGCTGTACATCGCAACAACCAATGAGACTGAGAAGATGATGACTAGCAGTACAGCCTTGAAAATGAATTCGTTCAATTCCATTGAGTAATAATATTAAGGATTAGACCTTTGGTGGAGTCGTTTTTAATTTGTTGATATTTTCGTAGTGGTTCAAAGAGATGACCGATTCACGTTTGATGTGTCGGGGGCCTTCGATGATCCAGTCTGAAACAAGTTTATTATCGAACCGGCATTCATTGCAGATGAAATCTTCAACTTCGCCGAACTCATCTTTGCGACCTGTCAGCCTGACAACATCATTGCCTTTGGCCCAAAGCACCACTTTACCTGCACATTTTGGACAATCACGATGTGCGTCATAGGGTTTGGTAAACCAGACCCGACTCTTGAAACGTGATTTTCTGTCGGTAAGTGCTCCAACAGGACAAACATCAATGACGTTTCCTGAGAAGTCGTTTTCGACAGCCTCATTGATATAGGTTGAAATCTCTGAATGATCGCCTCTGAAAAGAACGCCCATCAGTCTTTTATTGGTGAGTTGTGCTGAAAGATAAACGCAACGGTAACAAAGGATGCAACGGTTATTGTTGAGTTGAATATTGGGTCCAAGATCAATAATATCAAACCTGCGTCTTTCCTCTTCGTATCTGCTTTCGCCTTCGCCAAATCCATAGGAGAGATCCTGCAAGTCGCATTCACCGGCCTGATCACAGATAGGACAGTCGAGAGGATGATTGGTTAATAGAAATTCAACCACACCCTTACGGGCTTCTTTGACCTCTTCAGATATGTTGTTTTCGACCACCATGCCATCCTGAACCGGTGTAGAACATGAAGCAACCAGTTTGGGCATGGGCCTTGGGTCTGCTGCCGAGCCTTTTACAACCTTGACGATGCAAGTGCGGCACTTTCCCCCTGTATTTTGTAGTTTGGAGTAATAACACATTGTTGGAGGAACCACTTTGCCACCTATTTTACGGGCAGCATTGAGTATCGTTGTCCCTTTTTCAACTTCAACTTCTATATTATCGATTGTTACTTTGATCATCAGTCAGTCATTTTTTAATGGGGTAAACAACTATTCGAACCAGCAGCCCTTGCGCGAGACGTGCTCTTCAAACTCCTGGCGGAAATGTCTGATGGCACTGGCTACAGGCCATGCTGCCGCATCGCCAAGCGGACAGATTGTTTTTCCCTCGATATTTTTCTGAATATTAAACAACAGGTCAATGTCATGCATTCTGCCGTCACCATTTTCGATGCGGTAAAGAATCTTTTCCATCCAACTGGTTCCTTCACGGCATGGGCTGCATTGTCCACAGGATTCGTGACGGTAAAAACGGGTGAAATTATAAAGATTACGAACGATACAGGTGCTCTCATCCATCACGATGAATCCACCCGAACCCAACATGGTTCCTGTTTCAAATCCTCCATCGGAGAGAGATTCATAAGACATATTACGAGGTTCACCTTTAGCAGTAGTCAAAATAAGGTTAGCCGGCAGGATAGGAACAGATGAACCTCCTGCAATTACTGCCTTCAACGGTTTCCCGTTTTTCATTCCACCACAGAAGTTATCGCTGTAAATGAATTCTTCCACGGGAAGTCCCATTTCGATTTCATAGATACCGGGATTCTTGATGTGACCACTTGCAGAAATGAGTTTAGTTCCTGTACTGCGGCCTACACCGATTTGTGAAAACTGATCTCCACCATTGTTAACTATCCAGGGAACAAGCGCCAATGTTTCAACATTGTTGACTACAGTAGGGCAATTGTATAAACCGGATACAGCAGGGAAGGGGGGTTTTAGCCTTGGGTTCCCGCGTTTACCTTCCAAAGATTCGAGCAATGCAGTCTCTTCTCCACAAATATAAGCTCCGGCACCCGGATGGCAATAAAGATTGAGCGAGTAGCCCGATCCCAGTATGTTTTTTCCAAGGAAGCCTTTTTCAGTAGCCTCGGCGATTGCTTTTTCAAGAATGCGCAGGATATAGAAAAATTCTCCACGCAGATAAATATATGCATCGTTAACTCCCAGGGCAAAACTTGAAACAATCATCCCTTCAATAAGAGAATGGGGATTGAATTCCATCAGGTAACGGTCTTTGAAAGTACCCGGTTCCCCTTCATCAGCATTGCAGACCAGGTAACGTGGATTTTCAGACTTGCGATCGAGAAAACTCCATTTCATGCCTGTAGGAAAACCTGCGCCACCACGACCACGAAGGCCGGATTTCTTTACTTCTTCCATTACTCCGTCGGGAGACATGGTTTTTAAAGCCTTCTCAACTGCGGCATAGCCGCCGGTTTTTCGGTAAACCTCAAACTTATGGAGTTCGGGGTTGAGTATGTGCTCGGTTAATATCTTGATACCCATTTATAGTGAGTGCTTCTTGTTAGTCTTTATAAGGGTTAGTGTGCGATGATTTTCCACATTTGCACCACGCATCAATCATTGAATCAACTTTTTCAGTTGTAAGATTCTCATGATATTTATCTCCCACCATCATTACAGGGGCAGTTCCACAGGCTGCAAGGCATTCGACGGTCTTAAGTGTAAACTTCCCGTCTGCTGTGGTCTCTCCCGGTTTTATGTTGAGCTTTTTTGAAATATGTTGAATGATTTCGCCTGCCCCATTGAGCATGCATGGACCGGTCTGACAGACTTCCATGACACATTCTCCAACCGGTTCGAGATTGAACATGGTATAGAAAGTAGCAACTTCATACACTTCAATCTGTTCCAGTTTAAGTAAACCGGCAACATAATTCATTGTATCCACACTTAACCATCCACCGAACTCGGCTTGAGCAATATGTAATATTGGCAATAAAGCCGACTTTTGTTTTCCTTCAGGGTAGCGGGCAATGATGCTTTTTACCAGCTCAAGTGATTCAGCAGAAAATTTGATTTCATTATCCATCGTTCAGAAAAAATCAATCATTTAATTTAAAAAATAACTTTCAATAAATTACGCATCAAGCTCTCCGGCAATAACATTCATGCTGCTTAATGTGATAATCGCATCAGAAAGCAGGTTGCCTTTTATCATGTCGGGATATCCCTGATAATAAATAAAACAAGGACGACGGAAATGAAGGCGGTAGGGCGAACGGCCACCATCGCTGACAATATAAAAACCGAGTTCCCCGTTTCCAGCTTCGATTGCGTGATAGATCTCACCTTTCGGGGGATCAATTTCACCCATTACCTGTTTAAAATGGAAAATGAGTGATTCCATATCATTGTAAACCTTCTCTTTAGGAGGCATAACAAAGAAATCGTTGTTTGCATTAAAGGTCTCTTTGTCATCCATAGCATCCAATTTGGCAATAGCCTGGTTGATGATGCTCATGCTCTGCCACATCTCTTCCTGGCGAACCATAAAGCGATCGTGTGTATCACCTGTTGTGCCTACAGGGATGATAAATTCAAAATCTTCGTAAGAGCAGTAGGGTGATGCAATGCGAACATCATAATCAACCCCGGCAGCCCGAAGGTTTGGTCCTGTAAAGCCATAATTGAGGGCCTTCTCAGCAGAGATAGCGCCAACATCAACAGTACGATCCAAAAAGATTCGGTTCCTGCTTAAAAGTGTTTCAAATTCTTTCAGTCTTGGAGGGTATTCCTTCATAAAAGTACGCAGAAGACTCCATGCTTTTTCATTCCAGTTGCGTTCAAATCCTCCGATTCTGCCGATACTGGTAGTCAATCTTGAACCACAAATCTGCTCCCAGATCTCATAAATTTTTTCCCTGTCCTGAAACATATAGGTGAAGACAGTAAGGGCTCCTGTATCAACACCGATTACGGAATTGCATACATTGTGGTCTGCTATCCGGGCAAGTTCCATGATGATTACCCGCATATATTGAACACGTTTTGGAATCTCAAGTCCCAAAAGTTTCTCAACAGCCATCAGATAACCCGTATTATTTAAAGGTGATGAGCAATAATTCAAGCGGTCAGTCAGTGGAAGAATCTGATAGTATGCCCTGCGTTCTGCAATCTTTTCAAAAGCACGGTGTATATATCCGATAGTTTGAGTTGTATCTACTACATACTCACCATCCATTGTCATTACATTTTGAAAGACACCATGGGTGGCAGGGTGGGTGGGGCCCACATTGAGCGTAACAAATTCATGAACCTCATTTCCGGCAACGTCGGTGGGATCTATGTTTTTCCTGATATCTTCTTTCATTTCCTGATAACTAACATCAATGATCAATTTAGGATTTCTTACTGCGTTGGCTTAACGACCAAAAAAATCATCATTCTTATCTTTTCTTGTTCCATCTTCGAGTGGATATTCTTTCCGCATCGGGAAATAATCCATATCGTCAACATTAAGAATTCGTTTCAAATTTGGATGACCGGTAAAAAGAATGCCATAAAAATCAAAGGTTTCTCTTTCCATCCAGTTGGCACCGGCAAATACTGCTGTTGCTGAAGGAATGGTGATATCTTCAATCGTAGTAAATGTTTTGATCCGGATACGTTGGTTGTTCTCAAGGCTATGGAGGTGATAAATCACTCCAAAAGGTTGATCACTTTCAGGATAATGAATACCACAAAGGGTAGTCAGAAACCTGTATTTTAAAGTTTCATCGTCATAGAGAAATCTTAATAAATCAGCGATGATCTCTTTTTTGACAACATAAACTGGCATATCCATTTCTGCCTCTTCGGAAAGAATGGCCTCTCCGAAACGGTTCCTGAGCTTTTCTGAAGTCAGGTCTACTATTTCCTGGTTAATTACAAACATTATTCGATACCGTATTTTGCTAATAATTCTTTGTATTCAGATGAATATCTTCGACGTCCTGATTCGTTATGAACCAAATCCTGAATCTTTAAAATGCCATTGATGATTTGTTCAGGCCTTGGGGGACACCCCGGAACATAAACATCTACAGGTATAACACGGTCAATGCCTTGTAATACGCTATAGGTGTCAAAAATCCCTCCACTGGCAGCACAGGCTCCAACAGCTATCACCCAACGGGGTTCGGCCATCTGAACATACACCTCCTGAAGAATGGGGCCCATCTTTTTTGCAATTGTTCCCATTACCATCAACAGATCGCTTTGCCTTGGGGAGAAACTCAATCGTTCCATTCCAAACCTTGAAAGATCGTAATGTGGTGCCATAGTCGCCATGAATTCAATGCCACAACATGAAGTAGCAAAAGGCAATGGCCATAATGAATTCATCCTGGCCAGCCCAATCGCTTTGTCCATCGTGGTGGCAAAGAAACCACTCCCTGAATAACCTTCAGGAGCATCAACAACCGTGAAATTATTATTATTTGAGTCCATCGATAGTTCTTATTTATCGCCTTCCGGCTTATTAAAACGATCCCATGTAAAGGCTCCCTTCAAAAAAAGATAAAGAAAGCCTGAAAGCAGGAATCCCATAAAAATCAACATTTCCCAAAAACCAAATGCCCCTAACTCTCTGAAGTTAACAGCCCAGGGATACATGAAAATTACTTCCACGTCGAAAAGGACAAACAATATGGCGATCAGAAAATATTTTACTGAAAAAGGACTTCTGGCATTCCCTACCTGTTCAATGCCACATTCAAAGTTTTGTAGCTTGCGTTTTGTTTTCCTTGCCGGACCTAAATAATGGGTAGCCAGCATGACTGTTACGACAAAACCAATCACTACAGCTGCCTGCATTAAAACAGGCAAATAGTCGGTTGGCGTATTTTGAATAGTTGGTGCCATAGCTTATTATGTTCAAAAAATTATTTATTGCATTGTTATTCATGATGTTAAACAATAATTGAGTAAAGAAGTGCCTCTTTCCTGTTTAAAGAATAACAATGAGCAAAAGTAAACTGTTTATGTATACAATTGTTTGACTAAGATAAAATTTTTGTTAATACATTCACAATAATGTTTTTGAGGGTTTTAAGCCCACTTTAAATCAGTTTCCAAAGATGTACAACCTTCTTTGATTCAAAAAAAGGCTCCTTAAAATAATCATGAAGTTCATATACTTTCCAGAAATTATTCAAAGGTGTAAGTTCACTATCTATGTCACCCCCTTTGAGATATAAAACTCCATTATTAATTGAATTAATGTTTTTGTCTTTTATTTTTCCTGATACCCATTTCATGAATTCAGGAAGAGCTGTGACCGCACGACTGACCACAAAGTCAAACTTACCATTAATATCTTCTGCACGTGCCTGAATGGCTTTGACGTTTTGAAGTTCCAATGCATTAGCCACTTCATTGACTACTTTGATTTTCTTGCCGATCGAATCAACCAGTAAAAATTCAGCATCAGGAAAAAGTATGGCAAGTGGAATCCCGGGGAATCCACCTCCGGTACCGACATCCAGTATCTCAGTTCCCTTCACAAACTTGACAATATTTGTTATCCCTAATGAATGCAATACATGGCGTTCCATGAGATGTTCAATGTCTTTTCGTGAAATTACATTGATCTGACTGTTCCAGTTGGCATATAATTCAGGCAACATTGCAAATTTTTGTTTCTGCAAGTCAGTGAGGTGCGGGAAATATTTAAGTATAGTATCCATAGTGTTGGATGCAAAAGTAATATTTTTAAAAGAAATCTATTTGCAATAAATAATCAAAAATTTACTAACCAATTACTAGTTTTTCTATATTTGACATCCTGAAATGACTGATTATGTTTAGATGCTATTCACTTAAGCTGTTTGTTTTATCCCTGGTATTGTCTTTTTTCGCACTGGAAGGTAAATCTCAAACTACCTATAAACGTGACATATACCTTGAATATATTGATAAATACTCACCTGTTGCCATCAGGGAAATGAAGCTTTTTCATATTCCGGCAAGTATTACATTGTCGCAGGGATTGATAGAATCGGGCGCAGGAAAGAGCGAACTGGCAGTAAAAGCAAATAATCATTTTGGAATAAAATGTCACGAAGGTTGGGATGGCGCCACATTTTCTCAGGATGATGATGCCCCAAAAGAATGCTTTCGGAAATATAAATCAGCTGATGAATCATTCAGGGATCATTCCCTTTTTCTGACACAACGACCTCGGTATGCTTCATTATTTCAGATTGGTGTTTTTGATTATAAGGCTTGGGCCAATGGGTTAAGAAAGGCAGGTTATGCTACAAACCCACGTTACGCGGATATATTAATCAAAGTGATCGAAGATTACGAACTCGATAAATACGACAACTTTAAAGTGAATTTGCCTGCAAAGACTTATAAAGTAGCAAAACCATCAATGGCAGAGACTAAATATCAGTATTATCATCCGGAATATGTACAGCCTGGAGCTGAAGATTTTACATTTGTTGAAGAGAGAAAAGCAGGAAGAAAAGTATATATGAACAACGGAATTCTTTTTGTTTTTGCCAATAAGAATGATTCATTTCTCTCTATGGGGGGTGATGCAAATGTTAGGGCAGGTAAACTGGCAAGATTAAATGATATGAAACGAAATGAAACATTAACAGATGGTCAGATCGTTTATCTTGAGAAGAAGAAATCTGAGGGAATCCGCGAAACCTACACCGTACAGCCCAATGATACCTGGTATTCGATATCTCAATTCACCGGTGTGCAGGTAAAATCTTTGAAAGAACTGAATCCTGAAACGGGAGATTCTATTCCTTCAGCAGGAAAAATTGTACATCTGAAAGGGGGTGTTAAAAAATCATTCTTCCATCGACTGTTTAGTAAGAATTAGTCTTTATAGCTTCGGTCTATAACAGTTTTTTCTATCAACACGTTATCAGTAATTTAGACTAACAGATTTGTTTTATTGAACCTCCATTTAATGTTTATTCATAAGCCTCATATTTGGGAATAGGTTATTCCCTTAATTGGATTCAAAACGTAAATAATTGAGTTATCCGATTTAATTGAAATGTTAATAGTTCTAAAATGTTAACATAAATCTGGCTTGGAAATATTTTTTCATGCTATCTTTAGCCATTCATCCTACACCTGGAAGACTATTTAAAGATATTTTTTAAAGCATGAAGCATTCATTTCTCTATATTATACTGGCATTTTTATTTATTGGATCAACAGCAAAAGCTCAAATTGGAATGGGACAGGATAAGAAGGATTCTTCTTCCATGGCACCAAATATGAATATGCCGGATAATCCTATAGCTGCAATGCTTGACAGTCTTTCAAACCTTCAGTTTTTCGATAGAGCAAATAACCTATATGATCTAAACTATAGCAATACACATAATTTTGCCAATGATTTTGTTCCCTCTTATTCCGATTCTGTTTACACAGATCGTATTTCCCAGTTAGCAAAGACTTCGCCCATTCCTTTGGTTTTTAATAGCCGGGTAAAGGACATGATCGAACTGTACGCTGTAAGAAAACGAGCATTAACTGAACGCGTGCTTGGCTTTGCACAACTTTATTTCCCTATGATTGAGGAAATTATGGACAGATACGGGATCCCGCTTGAAATGAAGTATCTGGCAATAGTGGAATCTGCATTGAATCCCATTGCCAGATCACCTGTTGGTGCAGGAGGACTATGGCAATTTATGAATGCAACCGGGAGACAATACAAGCTTGATGTAAACAAATTTGTAGACGAACGCAGTGATCCATACAAATCTACAATTTCAGCTTGTAAATACCTGAACGCTCTGTACAAAGTCCACAAAAACTGGCTGCTTGTAATGGCTGCTTATAATTGTGGATCCGGCAATGTAAACAAAGCAATTATCAGATCAGGTGGTAAGACCGATTTTTGGCAGATATGCAAATACCTGCCAAGAGAAACAAGTGACTATGTGCCTGCCTTTATCGCAGTTACTTATGTGATGAGCCATGCCAGTGATCATAACCTTGTTCCCATCATGCCTGTTTATAAATATCACGAAATTGACACAGTAGTTGTTAAAGACTATTTAACCTTTGAGGTTCTCTCTGAAAGATTAAATGTTTCAAAAGATGAATTATTGTTTCTTAACCCGGAATTTCGCAAAGGTGTTATTCCCGCAACAAATGATAAATCTTATTTTATTAGTCTTCCCAGAAGATGTATACCTGATTTTGTGAATAATGAAACAGCTTTTTATGTTAACAGTGAGCAAAAAGGAAAGATTAATGTTGAGAGTTTACTGGCCAAAAATGGTAAAGAATCAAACGCAACAAGAAAAGACAATCTATATCACAAAGTTAAAACAGGGGAGTCACTTGCCTTATTGTCTAAAAAATACAATACAACGATTGCTCAGTTGAAAGAATGGAATAACCTTAATAAAAAAGGAAGCATCTTAAAAGGTCAACAATTGATCGTTAATAAATCGGCAGCATACAACGAAACTGTCCTGGCTTCTAATCAGGTCTCAGGAAAGAAGAACTCAGGTGACCAAGATTTGGCAAAATCATATAAAGATAATTCTTCAGATAACAAGAATCAACAGGGGGAAACACAATACCTGACCTATAAAGTTCAACCTGGTGATACGCTTTTAGACATTGCAAATAAAAATGAAACTTCCATTAATAAAATTAAACAATGGAATAAATTAAAAGGCGAAGAGTTAGTGCCCGGACAGGAGATTAAAATCAAGGTAAAATCATAATCGATACATTAATGATCGAGCCATTCTTTGAACTCGGCTACCTTTTGACGACTTACGATAACTTCCTGTGCCGAAACCGGCGTTAGCTCTACTTTTAGTTTGTAGTTGAAATAGTTATGGATCTTATGGATACTGCGCATGGCAATAATAAATTGTCTGTTGACCCTGAAAAACATATCGGGATTCAATTGTTTTTCCAACTGATCAAGACTGTAATTCAACATAAACCTGCGATTATCCTTTGTGATTAAAAAAACCACTTTATCTTCCGTATAGAGATAGGCGATATCTTCAGCAGCAATCGGAATCATACTATCCGCCTTATTTACCAGAAAGCGTGTACGATAGGTCTTATTTCTCTCATGATAATCCAGAATCATATTTTGAAGTTGTGATGAGATATCCGTTGGCGTCATGGTGGGTCGCAGTTTCTCCAGTTTGTCCAGACTGGCTTCGAGTCTTTCAAGCTTGATTGGTTTCAACAAATAGTCTATGCTATTGATCTCAAAAGCCTTGATGGCATATTCATCATACGCCGTTGCAAAAATGACTGGGCTTTTCACTTCGACCTGGTCAAAGATTGCAAAACTCAATCCATCGGCTAACTGGATATCCAGAAATATCACATCCGGATCCGGATTTTTATTTAACCATTTGATGGATGATTCAATGCTGTCGAGGGTATCGAGTATTTCAATCTTGCGCCCCGTATCGTTTAAAAGGCTGATAAGCCTCTGAGCTGCATGCTGTTCATCTTCAATAATCAATGCTTTCATCGTCATGAATATATTTATTTTACGACTCTTGTTGTGTCAATTTCTACTAAAGGTATGGAGATTTTGTACTTGAGAGATGTTTCAAGGAAGATCACTTTCCGGTTAGTAAGATACTGGTAACGATTGCTGATATTTTTCAGACCTATACCCGTTGAACGACCCGGTTCAATCTTTTTCTGAAGATTGTTTTCGACAGAAAGATAATGATTGTTCGAAATAAAGATATTGATAATTAAAGGTTTATCTTTAGAGATAATATTGTGTTTGATGGCATTTTCGACCAGCATCTGAAGGGCAAGTGGCGCAATATATTCCTTTAGTGACTTTTCATCCACATCAATATTGATTTCCAGATTCTGTCCAAATCGTGATTGTTGCAGGTATTTGTATTTTTGAATCATTTCGATTTCTTCTTTGAGCGGCACCAGTTCCCGTCCAGTGTTACTCAGTGAATAACGCAGGAAATCGGAAAGGTTTTCGACAAAAGAGACCGCTTCAGGATTACATTCGATCTGGGCTGCCAGTGTGTTCAGGCTGTTAAAAAGAAAATGAGGATTTACCTGGCTCCGGAGATTTTCATATTGCGCCTCATAGGTTGACTTTTCAAGATCCTCTGAACGCTGAATATTGTATTTCCATTGGATATAAAAGAAAATACCTTCATGGATTGAAGTAACAAAGAACGCCACGAAATTGGCTATCAATACATTGTGCCAGAATGTGGTGGTGAAGTAAAACGATTGATGAAAGAAATATGAAGTAATCCACAAACTGAAGAGCGTACATAAAATTGTCACCCATGCAAATATTCCGGGTATTTCAATCAGTAAATGTAGTTTGGCCTTTTTATCCCAGGGGAAAACCTTCCAGAGGGTGAAAACAATATGTCTGCATCCAATCCAGCAAATGATTGAAAAGAGGACACTGATACCGATAGTAATCCAGATGTTAACTCCGGATAAATATCTGTTAACCAGTAAAAAAGGCATGACTGCAAGAGCTATACCCAAAAGAGGTGCTCCGATAATAAGGAGCCACTGGTCATTTATATTGTGTTTTCGAGTAGTATTGACAAAATTTTGAAAAGACATAAATTCGGATTTTATTGCCAAAGTTCAAACTTATATCTAATTATTCGATTTACAAAATGAAGAAGCGAAGAGATTGGCTTCTGAAGTGAAAAATAATCAGTTTAACTGATTATTTTATCAAAAAAGAAAAACCCAAACTAAGAAACTGTTTAAATTTAGTTTCTGTTTATCCGTTGGACATACAAAAACATTCTAGTGCTGCCTATTTACATCACGTAGAGACGCAATATTTTGCGTCCCTACAACAGAAAATCCGTTTCCGATGGTTCTTAAACTCCATTTAGAGAAATTTTAAACAGTTTCTAAAGAGTTTCTTTAAAAATTGAAATTTCTTTTTAAAATTCCGGGTTACTGGAGTAAAAATTATGAGTTGAAGGATACTTGAAGTATACTTAATGGATACTCTTAGGGTATCCATTAACCATTCTTCAAGTATTGGTGAATTCTCCTTAAATTATTCCTGATCAATAAATAGTAACACCTTTTTCAAATAATTTTCAAATAAAAGTAATACTTTTTTTTGAAATCAATAAGCTAAAATTTCTTTTACAGCTGTGTAAATCCGTTCAGCATTGGGGAGTATGGCGTGTTCGAGGATTCGGTTAAATCCTACCGGGGTAAAAGTCGAACCCACTCTTTTCACAGGAGCGTCCAGGCTGTTGAAGGCTTCTTCAGTGATCATTGCAGCAACTTCTCCTCCAAAACCTCCAAACACCTTATCTTCATGAACAACTAATGCACGACCGGTTTTGCGGACAGAAGCCAGAATAGATTCATTATCGAGTGGTAAGAGTGAGCGCAGATCGATTACCTCAATATTTTTTCCTGTTTCAGTAAAGATACGTTCAGCAACTTCAAGAGACATGTGCGTTGTGTTACCATAAGTAATGATTGAAAGATCGGTACCGGGGCGACGGATGCGTGCTTTTCCAAAGGGTACTTCAAAGTCTTTAGGTACATAAGCTTCAGCAACCGGATCGTTGTAGAGCGCTTTGGGTTCCATAAAGATTGTTGGACCTTTTGAACGAATTGCAGTACGCAAAAGGCCTGCAGCATCATCAGCAAAACTGGGATAGACAACCCTGAGTCCGGGAAATGTAGTCATCGATCCTTCAATGGTTTGCGAATGATAAAGACCACCACCGATATATCCTCCCGAAGCTAATCGAATAACAACATTCGGAGAGAACTGACCATTTGTACGCCAGTATTCGTGTGATAATTCGACTAGTTGTTCCATGGCAGGCCAGAAATAATCTGCAAATTCTGCTCCTTCCACAATAATGCGTATATCGTCACGAAACCTGCTCATTCCATTTGCTGTTCCAACGATGTAATCTTCGGCAATGGGAGCATTGAAGACTCTTTCTTTGCCAAATTCCTGTTGTAACCCTTTGGTCACATTGAAGATTCCACCCTTTTCTTTGTTAGCCACATCCTGTCCCCAGATGAAGGTATTGGAATTATGCCTGAATTCGGCCTTCAGTGTTTCATTGAGGGCCTTGATGAGTTTCCATTTTTCACCGCTCTCAACCTTAGGAAGACCTTCAGGATATTTTGTGGAAATATACGGTGGAGGAGTTACAAAATTAAAAATAGATGCAGGGTCAGGATTAGGTGAAATAATTACTTTTTTATGTGCCTTTGAGACTTCAGCTTGTGCTTCCGTATCAATCTGATTCAGTTCTTCTTCTGTAAACTTACCCGATTTAATCAACGTAATCCGGTATCTGTTCAAAGGATCTGCTGCTTTGGCACAATGTAGTTCATTGTCATCGCGATACAAATCCTGGCGATCAGAATTTGAATGCGAATGTATCCGCACACAACTGGCATGCACAATAACAGGTAACTGATTTTCTGTAGCATAACGTTTGGCTTCGGTCATGGCATTCATGGAATCGAATACATTTTTGCCGTCACAATAAATGATGCGCAAGTTCTTGATCCCTTTATAGTTTTCGGCAGCAAAGAAATTGGCAGTCTGGTCACGCTTGGGAACAGAAATCCCATAATGGTTATCCTGAATCACGAAGATTACGGGTAACCTTTCATTAGAGGCGCCATTAATTGCTTCAAAAACATATCCCTCAGAAGTTGAAGATTCACCCTGTGAACTGATTGAGACACCGGGTGCATTGTATTTCTTGATTCCACGGGCAACACCGACGGCGTGCAGTGTGTGGTTGCCTGTAGCGGAAGAGACATTGTGAATATTCCATTCCGGCTTGGCAAAGTGATTAGACATGTGTCGTCCACCACCAGCAGTGTCACCTGCTTTTGAAATTCCGTTCAGTATGATTTCCTCTGCAGTCATTCCGGATGATATGGCTGTGAGCATATCACGATAATACGGGAACAGATGATCAACGTTTTTTTCAAATACCTGTCCAATGGCAAGTTGAATTCCATCATGCCCTGCATAGGGTGCATGGTAAGACCAACCGAGTGCTTGTTTAAGGTAATTTGGGGCCCTGTCGTCTAGTTTTCGGCCTAATGTCATGAGGTAGTACCATTTCCGAAGAACATCTTTTTCGGTGGTTTGTATGCTGTATAGTTGTTTTTCCATTTCTGGTTTCATTATCTTTTTATATCGATCAAAAACCAAAACAGATAATTATTACGATTGTTCAGAAAAGAATGGAAATGGAACTAAATTTATAGAAAAACAGACACTGACAATGTGTTTTAGTTCCTTACGATAATGAATTCTCCATTTTCAAACAGGCGGATGATGGTGGATGGTTTAGAACTGTTCATTCTTGAATGGTAAAGATTAACAATGTAATCGACGCCATTTAATATGTCATCAGGAACATCGCGATATATTATCGGACTCGGATCGCCGGAAATATTTGCAGAGGTTGATACGATAGGTTTGCCTAAAAGTTTAATCAGGTCACTACAGAATTGGTCTTTAGTTACACGGATAGCAATGGAACCATCCTGGGCGATTACATTAGCGGCCAGATTTTTTGCTTTTGAGTAGATAATTGTAGTAGGTTTATTAAGGCTATTGATCAGATCATAAGAAATATCGGGTACCTTTTCGACATACTCAGGAAGTTTGGTTTCATCATTAAGCAACACAATGAGGCTCTTGCTTTCTACCCTGTGTTTTAGCTTATACACGTTTTCTATTGCTACAAAATTAGTTGCATCACAGCCGATACCCCAGACGGTATCTGTGGGATAAAGAATGGTACCTCCTGATCTTAATATCTCAACGGTACGCCATAATTCCTGTTCGTATTGGCTAGTTTCTTTCATAGAGTGTATTCAACAAGCTTTTAATAAGAATTGTTTGAGCGCATTTAAAATGTTTCTCGGGGCAAGTGTTATATCCATGGACACCACAAGGCCGACAAGAAAGTGTTTCCTCTGTTTCAACAATTGCAGATTTGTCAGACAAAGGGCCAAATCCAAATTCAGGAACAGTTGAACAAAAGATAGCTGTCACAGGTGCATTCATTGCTGAAGCAATATGCATGGGAGCAGAATCATTCACATAATTCATCTTTGCATCTTTGATAAGGGCAGCACTTTGGAGAAGACTTAATGAACCTGACAGATCATGGACATCGGCGTTGGAGGATTCTTTTTGAATAAGTTTGCAAAGCACAGAATCTGTTGGAGATCCAAGCAGATAGACGATTAAACCGGAAGGTAGTTTCTGAATCAGTTCAATCCATTTTTCAGCAGGAAACTGTTTCGTATTCCACAACGAAGCCGGTGCAATGCAAACATAAGGAGATGATTTATATTTGCTTACAGCTTCGAAATCTTTAAGTTCAGGAAACAATTCAGGGCGGGAAGCCTTTGTATCGGTGAACGATGCTATCAGTTTTTGATTCCTGTCGGTCTCATGCAATCCCAAAGACTCCTGGCCAATAAGGTGTTTAATCCTGATGTTGAAAAGAAAAGAAAAAGGGTTCTTGTCGAAGCCTGCACGGAGTTTTGCACCCGAGAGACCTGCTATGATTCCTGTAGAAACAAATCGCTGAACATTTATGACTGCATCATAACGGTTGTGACGAACCCTGACCAGGATCCGGAAAAGATTAAGATACTTGTCTTTCTTTTTATTCCAGACCAGCAGGTTATTTATAAAAGGATGACCACTAAACAATGATTCCATCCCGTTCTTAATCAGGTAATCAATTTTAGCTTCAGGATAATAGTCATGAAGCTTCCCGGCTAGAGCAGTTGATAAGATTACATCTCCGATGGATGCTGTTTGTATGATCAGGATCTTTTTCAAATAGAATGATTCAGGAGGTCGTTAAAAAACAGAACGAGAGTTTTGAATAAATATTTTGTTTGAGAATCCGGTTTCTTTCCTAAGACAAATTTAAATAGATACGCCAAATTCTCTGAGGGCATCGTTCAATGACGTCTTGAGATCGGTTGATGGTTTGCGTTTACCGATGATCAATGCACAGTTGACCTGAAATTCTCCTGCAGGATACTGACGGGTGTAGGAACCCGGTATAACAACAGAACGAGCCGGTACAAAGCCACGGTATTCAATGCGTTCCGGCCCTGTGACATCAATGATTTTGGTGCTTTTGGTGATTGTTACGTTTGCTCCCAGCACCACTTCCCTTTCCAGATGAGCTCCTTCGACCACGATGCAACGCGAACCAATGAAACAATTGTCTTCAATAATAACCGGGGCTGCCTGAACGGGTTCAAGTACTCCACCGATTCCAACACCACCACTGAGGTGAACATTCTTTCCGATTTGAGCACATGATCCAACAGTTGCCCAGGTGTCAATCATTGTTCCCGTTTCAATATGTGCACCGATGTTTACATAAGAAGGCATCAGAATCACTCCGGGAGCTATAAATGCACCATAACGTGCAACGGCAGGAGGTACTACTCTGACACCCAATTCTGCATAATTGTGTTTCAGCGGGATTTTATCATGATACTCAAAAGGACCAACCTCTGTAGTCTCCATTTTCTGCATGGGGAAATACATGATAACGGCTTTCTTAACCCATTCGTTAACTTGCCATACATCACCAACAGGCTGAGCAGTACGGAGTGTACCCTTGTCGAGTAGTTCAATAATTTCTGTAATAGCATCCTGAACATTCTGCTCTTTTAAAAGTGAGCGGTCATCCCAGGCCTTTTCAATAATTTCCTGCAAGTTTTTATACATAACATTTATTTGAGTCTGCAAAATTAGGTTGAATTAGTTTAAAGTCAAATATGATTAGACGTTTTTGTACCTTTGCCCCAACATATAAACCATTCTTTCATTCATGGGACGCATTGTAGCAATAGATTATGGCAGAAAAAGAGTCGGACTCGCAGTCACTGACACATTGCAGATTTTTGCTACTTCGCTTACAACAGTTCATTCAAAAGATGTGATGAATTATCTGAAAGAATATGTTCAGAGGGAAACTGTGGATTGTTTTGTAGTCGGCTTACCCCGTCAGATGAACAATACAGACAGTGAGTCTGCAAGGTTTATTGAGCCGTTTGTCAGACTGTTACAAAAGCAATTCCCTGCAATACCTGTAGCAAGAGTCGATGAAAGATTCACTTCTAAAATGGCAACTGCTACCATACTCGAAGCCGGATTAAAAAAGAAAGATCGTCAAAACAAAGCACTGGTAGATACTGTTAGTGCAACAATAATTTTGCAATCTTATCTTGAGATGAGGTCCGGCGGATTTATTTAGTTATCAAAAAAAAATACATAATGATTTTACCAATTGTTGCATACGGTCATCCAATACTGAAAAAAGTGGCCGAAGATATAACACCGGATTATCCCGGTTTGAAAGAATTCATCGAAACGATGTGGGAGACCATGTATGCCTGCGAAGGACTGGGTCTTGCTGCACCTCAGGTTAACCGTTCGATAAGGATCTTTGTCATCGATATTACTCCACACGCTGAGGATCTTCCCATAGGTTCTGCGCTAAAACGTGTATTTATCAATCCACATATCATTGAAGAAGAAGGCGAAGAGTGGCCATTCAGTGAAGGGTGTCTCAGTATTCCAGAGATCCATGAAGATATCATGCGTAAACCTTCAATCAGAATCAAATATCAGGATGAACAGTTTGTTGAACACGATGAAAGATATGACGATGTCATGGCCCGTGTCATTCAACATGAATACGATCATCTGGAAGGGATACTCTTTGTTGACCTTTTAAGTCCCTTGCGAAAAATAATGCTCAAGCGGAAACTTACCGATCTGATGCAGGGGAAAATAAAGTTGAAATATAAAATGATTTTTGCTCCTCAGGTCAAAGGGAAAAAGTAAAAAATTTCTTTTTGAATTTAAGTAAATCCATTTCAGAAACTGTTTAAATTTTATTTAATTGCGGTCTTTATATTTGAAAGTATGCAAGTAGCACATGTAGAGACGCAATATTTTGCGTCTCTATAAGATAATGTACTTATGATACATCTTCCAGCTACTTATTTTTAAACAGTTTTTCAGTTGAATAAACTGAAATGGATTTATGCTTTCTCACTGTACCTGAATCCTGCTTCAAGCACCTGTTTGAGTTGTGCTGGTTCCACATTGGGATAGAGTACCCCTTTCAGACTGTAAGAAATCTTTCCGGTTTGTTCTGAAACGATAATTGCAAAGGCATCGGTGCGTTCTGTAAGTCCTACTGCGGCACGATGACGAAGACCAACATTAGAAGGGAGATCAGGGTTGGCCGATACAGGTAAAATGCATCCGGCAGCCTTTATTCTATTGTCCACAATGATTAAAGCCCCATCATGGAGCGGACTGTTTTTGAAAAATATATTCTCGATAAGTTGAGAGGAGACACGGGAATCAATCAATTCACCGGTATCTGTAAATTCTTCCAGTTGATTGTGTTGTGCCATAGCAATCAAAGCTCCGGTTTTAGCCAAAGACATACGCCTGCAAGCCTGTATGATGGGATCTATTTCAGCCGGTGCAGCCCTGTATGAAAATTTCCAGAAAAGAAAACGATGTCCATTTCTCCTGATAAATGTTGGTGTCCCCAACAACAGAAGAAATCGTCTGATCTCGGGTTGGAATACAACAATCAACGCGATGAAACCAACACTGATGAAGGCTCCCAGTATTTCAGACAGGAGTTCCATTTCAAAGAACTTAACAACCCGCCACAAGATGAAAATGGCAGCAATTCCAAGCATGATATTGATGGCTGCCGTTCCTTTCAACAGGTTATAGACTTCGTATACCAGTAGCGCAACGAGTAAAATATCGATGACATCCAGAAAGCGGATATGCAGAAAATCTGTTGTGAGGGCTGCTAGTAAGAACATAAAAGATAATCAGTTATAACGGTTAAAAAAACTTTTCTGAAGAAGTCTTCCTGTGAGCTTTTCCGGAAATGTATTTCGAAAATGCTTCAGGTTGATTGGGTGGAGCAAACTCAAAGTCAATGTTCAAGCCATTGGTTTCAGTCGCTTTATATGTCAATCTAAATCGAGGCATGTTTTTTTGTGCTTCACTGGTGAAAGTAAGTGACTTATCAGCCTGGTTATATGCAACAGCATAATTGATGACATGATTTTCATTATCAAAGTAAATGGCTTTTGTGAGGGCTCCGGCATTATCGAGATATACAACCAACAAATCGTCATGGATTGCTGCCGGTTTACCATTATTTGCAGGAATTACATTATGGTTTTTCCGGATGAGAATATTGCCATCCAGATCCTTATTAAAAGTAAACCATCCTTTTGCCTCTCCGGGAACACCTGTGCCATCGCCAATCCAGTCACCTAAAACAAAGTTCCATTCCGGACCCGGAACAACTTTATTCTGAGCAAATGAATGGTTAATACCTGTTAAAAGAAGTGAAATAAAAGATATTAAAATGACACCTACTTTTCTCATATGATATTGTTTGACAGATTAGTTAATATTGTTTAAAATGATTTAGATCAAAGATCATATAATCATTACAGTTTTCAAAGATACAATGTTTAGTTTCTTAATCGATTTGATGAAGATAACTTTAATTTAATATCTGTTTAAAAAAACTCTCTATTGCATTATTATAGAAAATGTAGGGGCCGCCCTTGTGGCCGCCCACGGATATTGGCAAATAAAATCTACATTTCCTGTGGGCGGCCACAAGGGCGGCCCCTACATTTTTTCTATGAAAATACCTTTGATTCTAAACCAATGATTTTAATTCTTCAAGATAATCATGTTGTAAGTCTTCATGAAGTTTTTCCATTGCTTTATAGATTTTCTCTATTTGTCTCTGGTAGAGATTGGTGAGCGATTTATCTGCATGGCGGAGTACCCCTGTGTTTTTGATTTCAACACATAAATGCATACGTAGTTCAACTTCAGTCTGTTTGAGTTTGGAGTACCTGATATAGTTGTTGGTGATCTTTAAGATTTTACGGATTGTTTTTTTTGAAAGATACAATGAGAATATGATACTGTCTTTGAATAGGGCTGTTATCTCTTTTTTTACTTCCTCGATATATGACTGTTCATCATGTGCATGAAAAAGAAGATAATGAAGCAATTCTTTGTTTTCTTTCTTATACCTGACAATCTTCAAGCAGATTTCTACAATCTCATTGGGAGGTAAGAGGTTCAGTTCTTTTTTGAGTAAGCTTAAAGAAGAAGTTTCCATGGGATGATAATTGGTTTCAGTATTTCTTTAATGGCTTTAACAGATACTCCAATCCATTTGATTTAATTACAAAGATAGTTTCTAATAGCATACCCAGTTTACCTTGTGGAAAACCTTTGCGTTGAAACCATTCCAGATATGAAACGGGGAGATTACACAGCAAAGTGCCCTTGTATTTTCCAAAAGGCATTTCCATCGTAACTAACTGAATGAGTATTTGTGGGTCTGGTTGCATAGTTGTTTAAAAGAAAAGCCGGTTGTTTAAACCGGCTTTAAGTTTTATCATTAGAAAGGCTTAAAAAGGCTCTTAATTCTGATCGTTTATTTTGTGCATTGAATACATGCATTGAAATAGCCAATAGATTCAGCAACGCCTGGAAGTGGATCCTTACTGTCTTTTTCGAATTCAAGACTGCAAACTCCTGTGTATTTAAGCGCTTTCAGTGTTTCAACAAACTTTGGAAGATCAATGACTCCACGGCCCATTTCACATGTTTTACCTTCTTTTGCAGCAGCAGTTTCATCCTTAATGTGGATATCGAAAATGCGTTTGAAATATCTTTTGATATCAACACATGGATCCTGACCATCGCGTGTTGTGTGTCCAATATCGATACAGATTCCCATACGGGCATCCATGTTACTGATATGTTTCATGATATCAGTTGCATTTGGGTATAGTGGATTATCGGGTCCATGGTTATGAAGTGCAACCCTTATATTGGTTTCTTTAACTTTCTGCTCAACATAAGGAAGTAATTCGTAATTGGGAGCACATACCAACATATCAACACCCAGTTTCTTTCCATAATCAAAAGCCATGTCAACTGCTTCTTTTGTCTTCATATAAATCACTCCACCAGTGTAAATTGTAATGCCGGCATCAGCAAACTTCTTTTTAACTGCTGTAATTTCTTCCTGGGTACTTGTTAGAGGAAGTTGAATATCCTTGATGGATAAATACTTCACATTGATACGCTTCATCATTTCAATTGTTTTATCAATTGAAATATCTTTGAAGGTATATCCTGCCATACCTATTTTAAAAGTTACATCCTGCTTTTTCGAAAACTGTGCGTAACTATTTAAGGTTAATAATGAAAAGCAGAACACACATAAGACAAGTAATGAGGCTCTTTGTTTAAATTGGGGTTGTTTTTTAATCATTGGTTTTAAGTTTAAAAATTATCTCAAAGGTAATGTATTTTTGTTTTTTTACTAATCAGGATGAGATTGTATTACTATTTTCAAAAATCTCAATAATTTATTGAGCAAAAGCAGATATAATTTGTTAAGTATAAACAAACAAATCCGTAATCCTAACCAAAGCAACGCATCATGACAGATCTCAGAACTACTTATATGGGGATTAATTTAAAGAACCCCATTATTGTTGGCGCCAATCATATGGTTTCCAATTTAGATAATCTAAAACGATTTGAAGATTCAGGAGCCGCCGCCATTGTTTATAAGACTTTATTCGAGGAACAAATCTCTCTGGAAAGGATAAAGTTTCAGAACGAATGGAGTCAGTATGATGAGCGTGGAGCCGAGATGGTGCATATTCATCCCAACATTGAACATTCAGGTCCGGCAGAACATCTGTTTAACCTTTCAAGAGCTAAAGCAGCGCTGGGTATCCCCCTGATTGCAAGTTTAAACTGTGTATATCAAGAGACATGGTTAGAGTATGCAAAGGAGATTTCCAAAACCGGCGTGGACGGACTCGAAATCAATTTTTTCGCCGTACCTAAAGATCTTCAGAGTGATGGTAGTCTGATTGAAGACATGCGCGTTAGTATTTTAAAGGAAATTAAGAAGGTTGTAAACATTCCTGTCGGCGTTAAGTTGAGCCATTTCTATACTAATCCATTGAATATGGTAGCTAAACTTGCAAATGTAGGTGCCGATGGTTTCGTTATTTTCAACCGACTCTTTGAACCCGAAATAGACATCGAAACCGAGAGTCACGTCTCTTCTATTCAATTAAGCAATGAAGGAGATTATCGCTTGTCATTGCGTTATATCGGGATGTTGTATAAGAATATCAAGTCGAGTCTTTGTGGCAATTCCGGTATTTTTCATGGCAGTGATGTAATCAAACTAATTTTAGCAGGAGCCGATGCCGTTCAGATTGTAAGTGCGTTGTACAAACATAGCCCCGAACACATCAGAACGATGCTTGACGAAATTGAACTTTGGATGGAGCATAAAAACTATGCAACGATTGATGACTTTAAAGGCAAACTTTCCAAACTCAATACAAAGGATCCATTTGTTTACAAAAGAGCCCAGTATATAGATATTATTCTTCGTTCCGAGGAATTATTGAATTTGAATACATTGGTTTAATTAACACCCTCTCTGTCTTTTAAAAGCTGCCGTTCACACGGCAGCTTTTTTCTTTTCTTCCTTTCTGATAAGGAATTTTTTTTTTATCCTTTGTAAAAGTGATATTGATATTTATTAGTAACTTTGCACGGGTAAGTTCGCGGGAAAGTAACTGATTAAATTGCGATGAATCATATTACACAAAAAGATATTGCGGAAGCATTAAATGTTTCACGGATAACAGTTTCAAAGGCGTTGCGAAATCATCCTGATATTTCAAGCAAGATGAAAAAGCAGGTTCTGGATGCCGTTAAGGAAATGGGGTATACGCCCAATCTGATTGCTACTCAATTGACTACACGAAAGACCCTTACTTTAGGGATTGTTGTTCCGGATCTTGAAAACAGTTTCTTCTCTTTTGCCATTGACAGTATTATTGATGCTGCCACGGCAAGAAACTATCATGTTATCCTGACTGTTTCGCGTGAAAATGAGCAGAACCAACGCAAGAATATCGAGAACCTGATTGGAATGCGTGTGGACGGACTACTGGTTTGTGTTTCACAGGCTACCTCAGACCCCGAAATCTTTGAGTACATCAGAAAATTTAATACTCCGCTTGTCTTCTTCGACCGTGTATTGGATGGAATGGGATTTAGTACCGTTGTCTTTAATGACAGACAGGGAACCATTGATGCCCTGGATGAAGTGATCGCGGCAGGCTATAAGAAGATTGCGCACTTTGCAGGTTATAATTCATTGAGCATTGGTAGAGAACGTTGTGAAGGTTATAAAACAGCGTTGAAGAAAAATGGTATTTCGGTTAAAGAGGATTGGATCATCGAAGCCGGTTTTGAAGTCGAAGATGGCTATCAATCCTTTATGAAGTTACTTGATAAAGGCGATCTACCTGAGATTATACTGGCTGTGAACGATCGTGTTGCCCTGGGCGCTTATAAAGCAATAAGGAAATCCGGATTGGATATTCCCGGAGATATCGGAATTATCGGATATGGGTTTAGCGAAACCGCACAGCTTTTTAGTCCTTCGCTGACAATCATCAATCAGGATCCACGCAAGATGGGACTCATTGCTGTCAATACATTGATCGATGAAATTCTGGAGGAGGAAAAACCGGAACCTTTATCTATCGTGATTGATGAGGACTTTCAATGGAAAACCTCTGTGCTGAGAAAGACATAAAAACCTGAGAATAAACAAAACAAATAAACTGAAATTTAAAATCTATCTATAATAATCAATTAAAAAAAGAAAAAATGAAAAAAGTAGTTGTATGTGGAGCAGGTGGCTTCATTGGTGGTCATTTGGTTAAGGCTTTAAAAGCAAAAGGTTTTCAGGTTCGGGCAGTAGACATTAAACCCCTTACCCGCTGGTATCAGGTGACCGAAGATGTGGACAATCTTGTTCTTGACTTAAAGGATAAGGCCAATTGTTATACCGCCCTCAACGGATATAATGAAGTTTTTAACCTGGCTGCCGATATGGGTGGTATGGGTTTCATCGAAACACATAAGGCCGAATGTATGTTGAGCGTTTTGATTAACACGCATTTATTAATGGCTGCCAAGGATTCAGGCATTACCCGTTATTTCTACGCATCATCAGCATGTGTCTATAATGGTGATATGCAAAAAGATACAGATAATCCTGGGTTAAAGGAATCAGATGCATATCCTGCTTTGGCTGAAGATGGTTATGGTTGGGAAAAACTTTTCAGCGAACGTATGTGTCGTCACTTCTTTGAGGATTATGGTCTGGTGACACGTGTTGCCCGTTTCCACAATGTTTATGGCCCCAACGGTACATTTGATGGTGGAAGAGAAAAAGCTCCTGCAGCCATTTGCAGAAAAGTGATTGATGGTCAGATGAATGGCATAAAAGATATTACGATCTGGGGTGATGGTCATCAAACCAGAAGCTTCATGTATATTGATGATTGTGTGAATGGTATTATAAAGCTGATGTATAGCGATATCATGGTTCCGCTGAATCTGGGTAGCAGCGAAATGGTTTCTATCAACCAATTGACAGATATTACAGAAGAGATTGCCAACTACAAAATGACACGTCATTATGATCTGGATGCCCCCAAGGGAGTCCGCGGTCGTAACAGTGACAATACGTTAATTCTTGAATTGATGGGTTGGGAACCCAGTATTACTTTGCATGAAGGAATGACCAAGACTTTTAATTGGATCAAGGGCGAGATGCTGGCAGCGAAAGAGGCAAATTCATCAAATCCTCATTCCTGCAATTGTCATTAATTCTTAATTGTCTAAATTTGAACCCCCATTGGCATGAAGCTTTGGGGGTTCATTTTATATAGGATTGAAAATCCAATAACGCTGTCAGAAGATGAGTGAAAAGAAAGTAATGGTTAGTGGTTGTTACGATCTGATCCATGGGGGTCATATCGCGTTTTTTAAAACCGCTGCCGCTTATGGTAAGTTATATGTATTTCTTGGTCAGGATAAAAATGTATTGCAACTCAAAGGAAAAGCACCCTACTTCTCCGAACAGGAACGGAAATTTATTGTTGGCTCTTGCAAGTATGTCGAGGAGGCTATTGTGAGTTCCGGTATGGGGATGCTAGATTTTGAACCCGATATGCGCAAAATGAAACCGGATATCTTCATTGTGAATCACGATGGACATACCCCCGGAAAAGCGCAATTGTGCAAAGAGTTGGGTGTTGAATATATTGTTTTAGACAGGATTCCTGAAGAGGGACTGCCTGTTCGTTCAAGCTCAGAGACAAAGCGTGAATTGCGTTTTCCATATCGTGTTTGTATAGCAGGGGGGTGGATGGATCAACCCTGGGTTTCTGAGATTTATCCCGGTTCGGCTGTCGTTGCCCAGATCTGGCCTACGATAGATTTCAATGATCGCTCGGGAATGGCCACCAGCTCGCGCAAAGTAGCGCTTGAACTTTGGGACAATAACTTCCCCAAAGGCGACATGATCCGCAATGCACAACTTCTTTTTGGCGCTGAGAACCCACCTTATTCAACATACATTTCAGGATCACAGGATCAGATCGGCATACTGGCCCCCGGAGTGAACCGGCTTTACTATGACGGCGGTTTCTGGCCTGCCAGAATCGACTCTTGTGTGGACCCCGAGATCTGTGACTGGCTTTCAAAAGTACTTCATCTGATTCCGCTTGAGCCCAGACCAGAAGGCTACGACCCGATTAAATTGAAAAACCTGGAACTTTCTATCGTGAAAGAACTGGCCGAAGCCGGTAATAATTGTTACGACAGCATTCTGAGGAAAGATGTCAATGGTTTAGGAAAATCTATGACCGAAACTTTTTTGGCCTGGCGTAAGATGTTGCCCTATACTGTCCCCGACTGGGTGATGGAAGAGATGGAAAGCAAATATCTTTATAATTTCCCCGGAGCAATTACTTCAGGAAGCGGCGGAGGATATGTTGTTGTGGCATCCGAAACCCCGATCGAAGGGGCTATCAAGATAAAGGTTAAATTTTGAACATTATTTTAGTGAATTTATTTTATCCGTGTGCGCACACGGATAAAATAAATATTTATATTTGTAGAAACATTTATTAGCTGAAATTAAAAGTCTCAAAATAAATTTACTATGAAAAAATTCAACGATGAATCCTTTTTATTGAAAACGGATTCTGCTGCAACACTTTATCATGAGTATGCAGCTAAAATGCCAATTTTAGACTTCCATTGTCACCTTAGTCCGAAAGATATTGCTGAAGATCGTCAGTTCACTTCAATTACCGAAGCCTGGTTAGAAGGCGACCATTACAAATGGAGAGCGATGCGTACCAACGGAATCAATGAAGATTTCGTGACCGGGAAAAAAGATGACTATCAGAAATTCCTGAAATGGGCTGAAACAGTGCCTTATACTTTGCGTAATCCACTGTTTCATTGGACCCATCTTGAACTGAAAAGATACTTTGGGATCGAAACTATTTTGAATCCTGAATCAGCTCAAAATATTTACAACGAGACTTCTGAAAAGTTGAGAAGTAAAGAATTTTCAGTCCGCAACCTGTTGACCAAAATGAATATCACTACGATCTGCACGACTGACGATCCTATTGATACTTTGGAATATCACCAGAAGCTGAAAGCAGATAAATATGCAATCAATATTGTACCTGCATGGCGTCCCGATAAGGCAATGGCAGTTGAAAATGTTACCACTTTCAATGAATACATTGATAAACTGGGGGCTGCATCCAATATTTCTATCGACTCATTTTATAAATTGCTCGATGCATTAAAAAATCGTCATGACTTTTTTCATGCAAACGGTAGTCGCGTTTCTGATCATGGGTTGGATACTTTTTTTGCTGAAGACTATACAGATGCAGAAATTACTGCAATCTTCAATAAAATCAGAGGTGGAAAACAATTGGAAGCACTTGAGATTTTGAAATTCAAATCGGCCATGCTCTATCAGTTTTCACTGCTGGATCACGAAAAAGACTGGGTACAACAGTTTCATATTGGTGCGCAACGCAATAACAGTTCACGCATGATGAAAAAACTTGGACCCGATACCGGTTTTGATTCTATCGGCGATGTTCCTGTAGCTCAAAGCATGTCTAAATTCCTTGATAATTTAGATAAGGAAGACCGGTTAGCCAAAACCATACTCTATAATCTGAATCCTTCTGATAACGAAGTGTATGCTACCATGTTGGGTAACTTCCAGGATGGAACAACCCCTGGAAAAATCCAATGGGGTGCTGCATGGTGGTTCCTTGATCAGAAGTTCGGAATGGAAAAACATATCGACGCACTTTCATCATTGGGCCTGTTGAGCAGATTTGTAGGTATGCTTACCGATTCGAGGAGTTTCCTTTCATATCCCCGTCATGAATATTTCAGAAGAATCCTTTGCGATCGTCTTGGAACAGATATCGAAAACGGAGAGATCCCTGCAGATTTTGACCTTGTTGGCAAAATGGTTCAAGACATCAGTTATAACAATTCAAAAAACTACTTTAAAATCTAATCAGATAAAACCGAGTTAGGGTTTTAAATCAACACTAAAAGGATAATACTATTACCCTTTTAAACATAGTTGAGACATAGTTAAGCCATACTTGAGCCATACTTAATATATACTCTAAAGGGTATGGATTAACTATGGCTCAATTGTTTATGAATTATTTTTCAGGAATGTCGAAAAAGATAATTTAATCACAATTGCTGCAGAGAGTAATTACTATAATACATAATGAAAGAAAAGCGGTTGAAACTGTGAAGTAACAACCGCTTTTTGCTTTATGTTTTATTAAAACTTTTCTGCTTTTATTTTGTAATTCCCATTTTTTGTGCTTCGACGGCTGCCATGATAAATGGTCCTACGCCTTTTAAATCGTTGCTTACAATCGGTTCGCTCATATAGTAGTCATAGGAGCCATCGCGATAGGGTTCGCCTCCCAGGCCTGCGCTGCGGCAAGTTCCGGTCAATGTCACAACGCCATCGGGAGCAACGGTGATAAATGTTTTCAACAATCCATTCCATCCCTTTGTAATTGCGGGTGTATATGTTTTAGGCAGATAGCCTTTGTTAACGGCTTTAGCCATGGCATAAACAAACATGCATGAAGCTGATGACTCCAGATAGTTTTTGGGTTGTGTGCATTTGTTTAATATCTGATACCAGACACCGCTTTTCGCATCCTGAACCTTAATCAGCGCATCAATAGTTTGCTTGAAGATTTGAAGGATCTTTCCTCTTTTGGGGTGATCTTTGGGCAGATAATCGAGAACATCCATAATGGCCATTGTGTACCAACCTTCAGCGCGAGCCCAGAATTCAGGGGCACATCCGGTTTGTTTGTTAGCCCATTTCTGTGTTTTGCTCTCATCCCAGGCATGATACAATAAACCTGTTTTTGCATCTAACGTATGCGTACCTACCCAGATGATCTGGTTGGCAACATCATCAAAATTCTTTGGTTCGTTAAAGATCTGAGAAAACTGTGCATAAAAAGTATCTCCCATATACAATCCATCGAGCCACATCTGATAAGGATATCTTTTCTTATGCCAGAATCCGCCTTCATTTGTCCTGGGTTGACCTTCAAGTTGCTTTCTGAGCAGGTAGGCCGCTTTTTTATATTTCTCTTCCTTGGTCTGTTTCCAGATTGTGAGAATCAATTTGCCGCTACACACCTGATCGAGATTATATTCATCCATTTTGTAGGTGTATATTGACCCGTCGGGCTGGACGAATGAGCCAATGGTATTTTGGATATAATCGAAATACTTCTTGTTGCCGGTCTTAAGCCAAACCTGTTCTACGCCTTTTAGATAAGTTCCCTTATCGTAATTCCATGTAGATTTGATTTTTGGATTATAGGCCAATGAGTCTTTATTGCGATACATTTGAGAGAGTGTCATTCTCTCGCCCCAGGAGAGGGAGGGATTGACAATCTTGACATTTTGATCTTTCACCTCATCGCAAAACCCGGTGTTTGCAAATGAGAAGAGGGTTAAGATTAAAAGTAAACAAACTTTGAAGAGATTGCAGAATTTGAATTTGAGTTTTGACATATTTAGGAGCGTATTTGAAAATCATTCAGAATTATTTAATCATTCAGTTTCGTATTACATTGATACGCAAAATATTGCGTCTCTACAATTAAACTTTGCTGCTGCCGTATTTCGTAGAGACGCAATATTTTGCGTCTCTACACTAACATAGACTTTTTCGCAAAGTCAGAAGATAAATACTACTATTTTACGGTAACCAGTTTACCATTAATGTAGAAATCTTTAAAAGTAAGATCTTTTGTGAAGTTTAGCAAATTATCGCTTTTAACTCCGTTAAACTTGCAGTTGTCAATAACTACATTCGTAACCGGGCTTCTTTCATAGCAATCGAACAATAAACCATAATTACTCTTTTCGCTGGTGACGTTTGAAACGAATACGTTTCTTACAATCGGTGTGAACTTTCCAGTATCGCCTTCCTGATATTTGAATGAAACAAGTATAACAGCTTCTGTAACCTGACCAATCTTCACGTTGCGCATGTAAACATTTTCGATTGTTCCACCGCGTACTGAATTTGTCTTGATTCGTAGCGCCCTGTCAAGATTTGGACTGTCCATGACACAGTTTTCAGCCCAGACATTCCGAACTGATCCCGATGATTCACTGCCGATAACTACACCTCCATGGCCATCGTTCATTCTGCAATCCTGGATAACAATGTTTTCGCATGGTACATTTACTCTGCGTCCATCATCATTACGTCCTGATTTAATGGCAATACAATCGTCTCCGGTACTGAAATCGCAATTTTTGATCAATATGTTTTTACTGCATTCTGGGTCGCAACCATCGTTATTAGGACCGAGGGTATTGATTTTCACATTTTGTACGGTGATATTCTCCGACAAGACAGGATTGATTTCCCACATTGGCGAACGAACTATAGAGACACCATCAATCAATATGTTCTTGCATTTTACAAACTGGATAAAATTAGGACGCATATAGTGACCATCGCCAAAAACTCTTTGCGCTACAGGAATCCCGTCATCACCCATTTTATTCAACTTCTTGACACTTTCAGTCTGGTTTTTTGCATTTGGATCTTTTGATCCTTTCCATTTCCACCAGGTGGTATTATCGGCTTGACCATCAAGTATGCCTTTTCCGGTTACAGCAATGTTTTCCTGTCCGATAGCATAAATCAAAGCAGAATAGTTGTAACACTCTGTGCTTTCAAAACGTGTGAAGACGACCGGTAGATATTTATTTGGGTCAGTCGAGAATTTTATGGTTGCTTTATCTGAGAGAAAAAGATTCACATTGCTTTTAAGATGGATTGCTCCGGTAAGAAAATCACCATCCGGTACTACCACTCTACCACCACCTGCTTTATTACAGGCTTCGATTGCTTTTTTGAATGCTTCGGTACAATCAGTTGTTCCATCTCCCTTTGCTCCATAATTAAGGATTGAAAAATCTTTTGCAGGGAAGACAGGGGCCTTGATGACTGCTAAAACATTTTTTAATTGTGCCCATCCCTTTGCTGCGGTTGGAACATTTTGTTGTGACTTGCCTGTCGTGAATAAAATTGAAAATAGAACAAGCAATGCAGTAATTCGTAATGTATTTGTATGATTCATGTCTGATTTTTTTTAATGTTGCTAAATTACCATTAACAATGATTGATAATTATTCTGAATTTGCTAAATACTATTCCTGAATTATAATTTTAAAATTATGGGAGGACATAAAAGTATAACAGATAGAAGTAAGGCAATACACGATACTGATATTGAATTAAACAATTTTTATTGATATTGTACCTTTTAGAACTATATTTACAATAGTTTAAAATGGACAAACCGGAATAGCAAAAAGCAAAAATGGAATACCAAGTGGTTGTGCTAGCAGATATATTTGTCATTAATTAACCTATCAAAACCAATTTTCGGAATGTCGCTGATGCAAAAGTTTAAATCGTTGTTAATGTGATCTCTGATTATTGTAATTCAAGCATTTTTATCAAACAATTTTTAATTAATAAATTATGAAGTGTTTATACAAAAATTTAAAACAAGGTAACTATTGGTTTAAGTTTAGCATTCCACTTTTCTCTTTTATTATGCTGTTCAATCTGTCATTAATGGCACAAACAGTAGATATTAAAGGAGTGGTGACGGATGCAGCAACCAAGGAATCACTTCCGGGTGTTACTGTTAAGGTAGAAGGCAATAATTTAGTCGGAACAATAACCGACCTAAATGGAAACTTCAAGTTAAAGTTAAATGTCAAAGCCGAAAAGCTGGCTTTTTCATTTGTGGGTTATGTTACACAGAGTGTAGCAATAGCAGGAAGGGCAGATATAAATATCGCTCTTGAAGCTGATGTTAAAAGACTCGATGAGGTAGTAGTTATCGGTTATGGTACAATGAAAAGAAGAGACCTGACCGGTTCAATTTCTTCAGTAAGTGGAAAAGCCCTGCAAAGTATCCCGGTTACCTCAACGGCCCAGGCCATTACTGGTCGCATGGCAGGTGTTCAGGTTACCACGACAGATGGTTCACCGGATGCCGATATTATCATTCGTGTTCGTGGAGGTGGTTCCGTGACACAGGATAATACACCTTTATATATTGTGGATGGTTTTCCAGTAAATAAAATCAGCGACATTGACCCTAATGATATTGGAAGCATTGACGTATTGAAAGATGCTTCATCAACGGCAATTTATGGTGCTCGTGGAGCAAATGGCGTTGTTATCATCACAACTAAAAATCCAACAGGTGGCAAAACAACAGTTACCTATAATGGATATGTGCAGGTAAAAACATTACCTAAAACAATGCCCGTACTTTCTCCATACGAATTTGCAATATTGCAATATGAACTGGCATCCTTAAAAGGAACTTCCGGAATCGCCGGATACAATACTTATTTCGGTTCATTCGATGACATTGATATTTATAAAAACCAGATTGGCAATGATTGGCAACGCCGGGTTTTTGGACCATCGACGTTAAATGATGCGTTAAGTAATTCAAATAATTTTTCACAGTCGCATAATTTAAGCATCATGGGCGGTAATCAGGTTACTAAATATAACTTGAGTCTTACCCGCACCAATGATCCTGGTTTGATGATTGGAACAGGTAACGCCAGAACTAATTTGAGTTTTAGATTAACCCATGAGTTACTCAAAGTGTTGAAATTTGAATTCAATACGCGGTTTTCACAAACGACCATCGATGGAGCAGGAACTGCCGACTACACTAAATCATCAACAAAAATAAGAAATGCCGTTCTTTATCGACCGATGAATGGCCTTGCAGACTTGATTCCCATTGACGAAAGTGATTTATCAAGTGGCATTGACGTTACAAGTGGGTTAGTTGATCCTGTGATCCTTGCCAATCAAAGTTATCGTAAACAGGATAGGTTTGCTTTGAATTTGAATGGCGGTTTATCATGGTCAATTGTAGATAACCTTGTTGCCCGCACAGAATTTGGTGTTGATTATCATTACGATAAAGATAAATGGTTTTATGGTCCATTGACAACCACAGCCGGTAAAAATGGAAACCTGCCTATGGCAACGATGAGTTCAACTACTAACCCTGGGTATCGCTGGTCGAATACACTGAATTATACCATTAAGAAGTTAATCAAAAATGACGAGCTAAATTTATTGATTGGTCAGGAAATATTGAGTCAGCATTCATCTTCGGTTTCCAGTACTGCACGGTTATTCCAGAATCCGGCGATTGAACCTGCAAAGGCATTCGCTCTAATGACATTGGGTTCACAGGAATATACAAACTCCAGTGAATCACAAAATAATAATCTTGCATCTTTCTTTGGTAGAGCTAATTATTCTTTAGCGCAACGTTACATGTTAACCATGACCCTGAGAGCTGACGGTTCAACCAAATTTGCACCCGGCCACCAATGGGGCTATTTCCCGGCAGCTGCATTGGCATGGCGCATCAGCGATGAGAAATTTATGAAGCAGCAGTCGGTCATCTCAAGTCTGAAAGTGAGAGCCAGTATGGGTGCTGCCGGTAACAACCGGATGGGCGACGATATGTGGAGAGCGCTTTATGGGTTAAGTTCAAGCAAACCAATTGGATTTGGCGAAGTGCCTCAAGCATATTATCAGGCTTCATCTTCCGTTCTTTACAATCCGGATTTGAAATGGGAAACTACAATTACGCGTAACGGCGGGCTTGATTTCGGCCTGTTTAAAGATAGGATCAATGGTACGGTTGATGTATACTGGAATACGACGCAAGATCTTTTAATTGAGTCAACCATTCCTTCAAATACAGGATATTCAACCCAGATGCGTAATATTGGTCAAACTTCAAACCGTGGTGTTGAACTTACCCTGAATGCCAACATCATTAATAAGCCTGATTTTACATTTGGTATTTCTTTTAACATCGGTTTCAACAAGAGTAAAGTTGATAAGCTGGATGGCGTTGATTCAAAACCCTTCAATTCTGGATGGGGTAGCACGGATCTGAGAGAACAGGATGACTTTGTTTTAAAGGTTGGACAACCGGTTGGGCTGATTAATGGCTATATATCAGATGGCTTTTATTCGGTAAGTGATTTTAATTACAACGCAACAACTTTAAAATATACGCTGAAACCGGGTATTCCAAACGATGCCAATATAATTTCCTCCGTCAATTTTGGACCGGGCAGCATGAAACTAAAAAAATTGAGCACAGACTCAAGCATGATTATCTCCGCGGATAAGGATCGTACTATTATTGGTAACACCAACCCTTTACATACAGGGGGGGTTAACTTTAATGCCACTTATAAAGGATTAGATTTATCATTGTTCTTTAATTGGGTGTATGGAAATAAAGTTTACAATGCAAATAAAATTGACTTTACCTCATACAGAGGTGTTTCATATACCAACATGCTGGGTATGATGGATTATCAGAACAGGTTTAAATACATGGATTTAAATGGAAATCTTGTTACTGATCCTGCTGCATTGACCGCATTAAATAAAGATGCTACTATTTGGAGTCCATTCATGGGCAAGCCCGTTGTTACAAGTTGGGCTATCGAAGACGGATCATTTTTACGCCTGAATAATGTAACCCTTGGTTATACATTACCTAAGAAAATCATTGCAAAAGTTGGAATGACACAATGCAGGTTTTATTTCACGGTTTACAATGCATGGATTTTGACCAACTATTCAGGTTATGATCCTGAAGTAAGCACCGTACGCGGTTCACCACTTACACCGGGAGTAGACTATTCGGCCTATCCCAGGAGCCGGTCATACACACTTGGCGTTAACCTTTCTTTCTGATAATAATAAAACTTAATATCTAATATTATGATTCGCAGGATTATATATTTAATGGCAATAACAACGGTGTTGTTTACCTCATGCCAAAAATATCTGGAAACAGACTCACCATCCACTTTTACAAACGATTATGTTTTCTCGCATGAATATGACATGTTCAATGCGGTAAAAGGTGTGTATGCTTTATTTACAAGGGATGAAGGTTATTCAACCCGTTTATCCTATTATTATACCATGAATTCGGATGTCGAGGTAGTTTCAGGTTCTTCTGATGGTGGAAAATGTGACATCGGTGAATTTACTGCTAATACTGCAAACGCCGAAATCCTAAAGCCATGGAACAATCTCTATCTGGCCATTAACCGTGCAAACGAGTGCATTAAAGGGATTAAGAACAGTTCTTTATACACAACCAATGCCAATGTGAAACAATTGTATGGTGAAGCAATTGCCTTACGTGCCCAATTGTATTACGAACTTGTTCGTAACTGGGGCGATGTGCCTTTTCAGACCGCGCCGACAGTTGCAGGAGATAATTTTTATATGCCACGAACTGATCGGGACACAATTCTGACCCATGTTATCAATGATTTAATTGCCGTTGAACCCGATATGTACTATGCTGATCAGATGTCAGAGGGTATTGAGCGCATGAATCGTGGATTTGTGCAGGGTTTGATAGCCCGTCTCTCACTTGCCCGGGGTGGGTATGCTCTGCGTTCAGATGCCGGCACAGTAATGTCTATGAAGAGAAATGAAACAGACTATAAAAATTATTACCAGATTGCCAATAAATATTGTAAAATGTTGGTTGCCAGCAGTAAACATAAATTGGAACCTGTGTTTGATAACATTTTTAAAAATGAATGTAAGTTTGTTTGTCCAAAAAATAGTGATGTATTGTATGAAATTGCTTTTCCCGCTACTACAGGTGGCGAGGTAGGGTATTTTAACGGGATCAAGATACTTGCCGGTACACACGTTTATGGCGCTGCAAGTGGCCAGGTTACATTCCAACCATCTTATTTCTACTCATTCGATACAACCGATACCCGTTTGCCGTCAACCTGCGCACTTTATTCTTTTGATGCAACCCTTAAACAGGTAATCGGAAGTCCGGCAGGTGGAATTCGTCCCGCTAAATGGAGTAAGACCTTTATGTCATCGCCTCAGGGTGCAGCAAGCACAAAATATACGGGTATCAATTGGCCAGTGATGCGCTATTCGGATGTCTTACTCATGTTGGCAGAGACAGAAAATGAAATTAACGGTGGACCTACGGATGTTGCTAAAAGTATGCTTACTTTAGTCAGGCAGCGTGCATTCCCGGAATCACAATGGGCAACAAAAGTTACACAGTATATAGCTAATGCATCAACAGACAAAGCTACCTTCTTTAATGCAATTGTAAATGAACGTGCATGGGAATTTGGTGGAGAGTGTTTACGGAAATTTGACTTGATTCGTTGGAATTTGTACGGAAAAAATATCGCCGCTACCCGACTGAAATTAATTCAAATGGGACTCGATACCCGTCTTGGTACAGGGCAGGGAACTTATGCTACATTTCCTGATAAAATTTACTGGAAATATAAAGCTGATAATGTAACACTTGATATTGTTGGTCTTTATAAAAAACTTACAGTAGCTCCAACGGGTTATACGACCGCTAACTGGTTATTGAACCTGGCAAATGCAGATGGCACTCCAGCTTCATTCATTACGAATATGTTTGCTGGTTATCCTGACAATACTGGAGTCGCTCCTGTACGATATATTTTACCTATTCATCAGTCTGTTATTGCTGCAAGTTTAGGAAATCTTCAAAATTATTATAATTATTAAGCTTGATACAACCAATGTTTGACATCATGAAGACAAAAATAATTACTAAACGAATCTTCTTTTGGCTGATTGCCGCAACGATGTTGACGGCTGCCTGCACAAAGAACCCAAGTGAAAATCCATTCATCAGATTATTTATGCCTGTTGTATCAACAAGTCCTCAGGTTCAGGGTAACCAGATTACTTTTTCCTGGTTGAAAATAACAGGTACTACTAAATACAGGGTCGATATCAGTCGCGATACTACTTTCACAACTATCGACAGAACTGTAACAGTGGGTGGTGATACAACTTCAGTAGTATTTGCCAGCCTTTTATGGAATACCAGTTATCGTTTACGTTTACAGGGAATATCCACCGATCCAACTAAAAATTCAAAGTATGTATTGGTTGATGTAAAAACAGGATTGTTTCCAACGATTTTAACAGTTCCAACTACCAATGATTTAACAGACTATTCGATAGTAGTACGATGGACAAATACAGGAGCTACTGCTACTTCGATTAATGTTAACAAAACGGATGGAACTCTTGTGAAAACTGTTCCAATAACTGCCGGAGACATTACGAATTCATATAAAGAAATCCAGGGTCTGAGTGGTAAAACTACTTATGTAATTACTATTTTTAGTGGAACTACGCTTCGTGGAACGCAGAATTATTCCACAATAGCAACGCCAAATTTTGGCACTACTAGTATTATTGACCTTAGGAGTATTACAGGAAGACCAACACTTTTAACCGATACAATGATTACAGCACCTTCAGGATCTGTGTTTATTTTACGTCGGAGTGAAACCTATACTTGCAATACAGCATCAATGCCCCTTTCGAAATCAATTAAAGTTACCTGTCTTCCTGGTTTAGGCAATCCGGCTCAACTGAACTTCCTTAATGAATTTACTATTAGTGGTACAATAGACTCAATTAAATTCTCGAATGTGTCAATTTCGGGATTAAAGAGTGATGGTGTTGCTAAAGTTTCTTACATGATCAATTCTAGTTCAAACGTTTGTAGTCTTGGTTATTTAAGTTTCGATAATTGTACAGTCAAATCATTTGGTTCTACCCTCGTTCGTTTACAGTCTAACGTCGTACCCAATGCAGTCATTAACAAGGTGTATGTAAATAATTGCATCATTAATGATATTGGTATTACAAGTGGGTATGGGATATTCCACGCCTCAAATTATGCGGGTAATAATATCAATAATTTTGAAATGCGCAACTCAACTTGTTACAACTTTTCCAAAGGTATCTTAGTAAACAATATGGCAAATACAACATCAGTGCTTGTTGAAAGTTGTACGTTTAATGATGGGATATCAAGTAGTAACTACTTTATGGAATTCAATACCTTTACCGTTTCTTCCTTAGCTCTCAATAATTGTGTTTTTGGAAAAACAAAGGATCCTCTACTTTCAAAGGGAATTCGTGCAAGTTCCAGTACGAATATTGTTACAAATAACTGTTATAATACGTCAGATTTCTTCACTGCAGGGTATAATATTCCAGGTTTAGTCAGTTTTACAGGACTTTCCACAGACTTATTTGCTGATCCTGTAAACGGCGTGTTTTCATTTAAAACAACCAGTTTTGCGGGTAAATCTAGTTCTGGAGATCCACGCTGGCGTCCATAAATTTTGTAATTCTAAAATTTAACGGAATGATTACAACTCCGTAAGATTATTATACTACTAATTAATGAGCCACGTATTTTGCGTGGTTCATTAATTAAAACCTATAAATTATTCCCTTTTAGCTGTGAAAGGGACTAAAGAACTGGGCATTAACCTTTAAAATTATTTAAAAAATGAATAAATATCTGTCGGGTATACTGGTATTCTGTTTGTTGGTGCTTTATTCTTTCCCACTCTATTCTCAAAAGCAAGAAAATAAAATCTCAAAAGTATGGGTAGCCGATAAGGGTGACGGAACCTATAAAAATCCTATCCTATATGCTGATTATTCAGATCCCGATGTAGAAAGAGTCGGAGATGATTATTATATGGTTGCATCAAGCTTTAATTGTATTCCCGGCTTACCCATTTTACATTCAAAAGATTTAGTAAACTGGCAATTAATTGGTTATGGTTTAAAACAACAGCAACCACTTGATGTATTTAACAAACCACAACACGGGAATGGAGTTTGGGCGCCTGCAATACGTTTTCATAAGGGTGAATTTTATATCTATTATCCCGATCCAGATTATGGTATATATGTAATAAAAGCTAAAAATCCTTCAGGCCCATGGTCTGAGCCTGTTTTAATTAAAGAAGCTAAAGGATGGATTGATCCTTGTCCCTTGTGGGATGAAAATGGAAAGGCATGGTTGGTTTCAGCATTGGCTGGTAGCAGGGCAGGGGCAAAGAGTGTCATGATGCTGAGTCGGATGAATACAGAAGGGACAAAATTGATTGATGATGGCGTCATTGTGTATGATGGACATGAAAAGAATCCTACAATTGAAGGACCTAAAATTTATAAGCATAACGGATATTATTATATTTCGGCTCCTGCTGGAGGCGTACCCACCGGTTGGCAACTCATCCTGCGCTCTAAAAATATTTATGGCCCCTATGAAGAAAAGAACGTCATCGATCAGGGTAAAACCAGTATCAATGGGCCACATCAGGGCGGATGGGTTCAAACGCAAAGTGGAGAGTATTGGTTTGTGCACTTCCAGGATAAAGATGCCTATGGTCGCATTATTTGTCTGGAACCGATGAAGTGGGTTAATGACTGGCCTGTAATCGGGATTGATAAAGATGGAGACGGAAAAGGTGAGCCTGTCCTGACCTTTAAAAAGCCCAATGTAGGTAAAACATATCCGATTACAACGCCACTTGAGTCTGATGAGTTTAATTCCCCCGGGTTAGGACTGCAATGGCAGTGGCACGCTAATCCACAACCCAACTGGGCTTTTACTACAGGTGGACTTGGCTTTCTGCGATTGGTGTGTTTTCCGCAACCTGTAACATTTACTAATTTCTGGGACACACCCAATCTGTTACTGCAAAAGTTCCCGGCTCCTGAATTCATGGTGACAACAAAAATGACATTTAATCCCAAATACAGTAATGAAGAGAAAACCGGATTAATCATTATGGGGCAGGATTATTCATATCTTTCAGTTAAACAGATAGGTACTGAATTTATTGTCTCTCAGACAGTATGTTTAAACGCTATAAAACAAGGAAAAGAAACTGAAAGTAAACCAATAAAGCTTAATTCATCTACATTTTATCTGAGGGTAAAAGTGAAAGAAGGTGCTGTCTGTCAGTTTAGCTACAGTAACGATGGAAAAGAATTCTTTAATGTTGGAGAATCATTTACGGCAAAAAAAGGATTATGGATTGGCGCAAAGGTTGGATTATTTGCAGCCAGGGCAACATATAAACCAGGGGAAGTCGGGTATACTGATGTTGATTGGTTCAGAATTGAAAAAATTCAATAAAATAAATGCTATATCTGTTACGGGTATTCGAAATCATCAATCAAACGTCATAAAACACAGATAACGGAATTATTATAATAGTCTTTGAATTTCAATTGTTTAAAAGTACATTTAAATTTATATTTATCTAACCAATTCAATCTCCATGAAAAACAGAACACAATTGCGTAAAACTTCTTTTTATTTAAAAACATCAATTATTGTTATAATGATGCTTTTCTCGCAATTAATCCAGGCGCAGGAAACTGCTTCAGTATTAAAATTTACAAAAATCGATATGCAGCCTTTTGCTGATAATACGCACCATTGGTATGATATCTTTAGTAAAGATAATACGGTTAATCCATTGCCGGGAAGACCACAATATAAGCCGACTGAAATAACAAAAGTTGCAGATAATATGTTGTTGTTCCAAAAGAACAATGGGGGTTGGCCCAAAAACTACGATGTTTTTGCCATACTTACTGATGCGCAAAAAGATAGTTTAATTGCTGCAAAAGGCGAGACACATACTACTTTTGATAATGGCAGCACGTATAATCAGATAGCAGTTTTAGCAAATGTTTATTCAGCAACTAATGTTGAGAAATATAAAAATGCCGTTTTAAAAGGTTTAGATTTTATATTGGTATCTCAATTTAAAAATGGCGGCTGGCCCCAATATTATCCTTTGGAAGAGAAATATAGCAGCCATATCACATATAATGATGGTGCGTTTATAGGAATAATGGAATTGTTGAAAGATATTAAAGATGGTAAACCCCAATTCAGTTTTATCGATAATAAATTTCGTATGAAATTGATTGCCGCTTTTGATAATGGTCTATCCTGTATTCTCAAAACCCAGATAAATGATGCCGGAAAACCAACCGCATGGTGCCAACAATATGATGAAGTTAGTTTACAACCCGCCTGGGCACGTAAATTTGAACCAGCCAGCATCTGTAATAGCGAAAGTGTCGGAGTGGTGACTTTTTTAATGAGTATCGATCATCCCCAAAAGGAGGTTATCAATGCAGTGCAATACGCGATTGAATGGTTTCTGGAATCAAAAATATATAATACCCGTGTAAAAACCATTACCGCTCCACGGATGGTGACGAATTGGCGTGTTTCTACAACTGATAGGATAGCAATGACTGATAATACAGCACCCCCCATTTGGACACGTTTTTATGAGCTTAAAACACATCGACCTATATTTTGTGACCGGGACAGTAAAATCGTTTATTCTCTTGCCGAAGTTACACGCGAAAGACGTGATGGCTATGGTTGGTATGTTTATTCTCCACAACAAGTGCTTGATATATATCCTGAATGGCAAAAAAAATGGGCAGCTACTAATGATGTATTTAAGAAGAAAAAATAGATGATGAGTTTGTTTTTTAAATCAATCTTATGACCTGTTCTTCTCTACATATTCTGATGGACTCATCCCAAATTCTTTTCTAAACGAACGACTTAATGAATTGGGTTGTTCAAATCCGACCATATAGGAGATCTCTGAAATAGAGATTTTTCCTTGTACCAATAACTTTGATGCTCTTTTAAGCCTGAATGAAGTTAACAGTTCTATAGGAGATAATCCTGTCAGTTGTTTAATCTTTCGGGTGAAGTGCGAACGGCTTAGATAGAATTGTTTACACATTTCATCAATGTTAAATCCGGATTCTGAGAGATGCTTTTCAATCAGAATGATAACATTATTGATCAGTTTTTCATCAGCTGAGGCCAACTCTATTTCTTTAGGTTCCAGAAGGAAATCCTTTAAATAGCGTTCACGTAATTTCTTACGGGAGTCGATAAGGTTTTTAATACGTGCAAGTAACAGCGAATCATTAAAAGGCTTTTCGATATAATCATCGGCACCGATTTCAAACCCTTCTACTTTCTGTTCAACAAGAGAACGGGCTGTTAACAATATGATCGGGATATGACTTGTGATGATGTTGGATTTCAATTTCTGACAAAGTTCCAGACCATCCATCTCGGGCATCATGATGTCGCTGATAATTAAATCCGGCTGTATTTCAGTAGCCATATTGTATCCTTCCAAACCATTCTTTGCAAGCTTTACATGATAATCGGACAAACTGTTTCCCAAATAATTCATTAATTCTGCATCATCTTCAACAATCAATATGGTATCTGCTTTTTGATTTAAAGGTTCATCATTACTTATAGTTGAATTTAAAAGATGTTTAGTATTTATATTTTTATCATCTGTTTCAGGTGATATTGAAATATTATCTGTTGCAAGATAATCATCGGTTTCAGGGTTATAATGAATAGAGTCATCATCTATCGTAATTGTTGGAATAAACACATTAAAAGACGTCCCCTTTCCGGGAGTACTCGAAACGGTAATCTTCCCTCCGTGAATTTCTATCAATTCCTTGATATAAGCCAATCCTAGCCCATTTCCACTCGAAAAGCGCTGATACTCCCCGACCTGATAAAACTTCTCAAAAACATGTTCAATATGCTCTTTATCGATGCCAATCCCGGTGTCCTTAACAATAATCTGGATAAAACGGTTTCCGTATACACCCGATTGATTGTTAAGAAGAGGATCATGATTATTCTTAATCAGTTCTACAGAAATCTTACCGTTATCGGGAGTGAATTTGAATGCATTCGAGAGCAAATTGAAAATGATCTTTTCGATTTTATCATAGTCAAAAACAGTGATTATTGAACTTTCAGATGAGTGAAAAGTAAGCTTGATGTTTCTTTGAGAAGCCTGTCCTTTGAAAAGATTAGTGATATCGCTCAGAAACTTCACCATATCCCCGGGCCGGATACTTAATTCGATAGCGCCTATTCCTATTTTCCTGAATTCCAGAAGTTGATTGATCAACCTCAATAAACGTTGTGCATTTCTGTGAATGAGATTATAGAGATACTTTCTTTCAGTACTGTCTTTTATTTTACCTGTGAGAAGTTTATCAAGAGGACCCAAAATAAGCGTCAATGGAGTCCTGAATTCATGCGATACATTCGTAAAGAAACTTAACCTTGTCTGCGACAGCTCTTCAATGGTCTGTACCATCTCCTTTAGTTTGTCTCTTTGACTGGCAATTTCTTCATTTTGATTTTCCAGAAGAGTGTTGGTGTATTCGAGCTGATCCTGATGCTCAAAGATCTGACGTTGTTGACCGATGATCTCCTCTTTTTGCTGCGTCAACACCTGATTGGCAAAGTTAAGTGTGTTGTTGAGTTTTAACAGCACCTTGTTCCGCTTGATTATCTGGTGTCCTGCATACGCCAGTGATGAAATAAATGCCAGCAGAAGTAATATAAACCAGGATTGTCTCCATACCGGAGGCAACACAGTAAATTGTATTTTAGTAGGTGTCTTGTCAATATTAAAGTCTGAATCCCTTGCTCTGATTTCAAAAGTGTACCCTCCGGAATGTAGGTTTGTAAAGGTATGATACGTTGAATTTTCATATTCAGACCATTCACCATTGTTGATCCGGTATGAATAATATAATTGTCCGGCAGGAGTGTCCTCCCAGTAATCGTTTCCCTCCCAATTGATAACAGTATTACCAGCCTGATCAACTTCAGGAGCAAAGACCTTTATTTTAGTGCTGGGACCTAATGTATCAGGCAAATAACGTACAGTATAAAAATTTTCCCATGCTGACTGAGGAGTAGTATTGAATGTAAAGGCCCTTCGTTTCCATTCCCGCATAGATTTATTGATCCACACTGTGCCATTCTTAGATACTACTATAGACCCGCCTTCCCTGGTCATAGTTAATCTGGAATGAAACATGCCATTGACCCATGCCTTACCATCAAATCTGCTGATGCCGTTATCAGTCGAAACCCAGACACAGGAATCATTCACTGCAAAAATATTGATGATAGAATTGCTTGATAGTCCTTTATTGGCATTGTACTGATTCCATGTTTTCCCATTGTATGAGAATAGCCCGTAGAATCTTGATCCTACCCACAGGTTCTGACCCTGCTTGCTGTAGATACAATTCACATATTGATTCAGGACATCAAGTTGTGTTGGCCTTACCCATGTTTTGCCATTGAAATAAAGCAAACGGGCTCCACCCATCCACATTGTACCGTCTTTTGACTGACCCAGACCATACGCGTTAGATTGTGAAATGCCCTGTGCAGCAGAAAAATGTGTCCAGTTGAGCTTTTGGCCTTTTGTGATCTGAAGACGCAAGACCCCTGATAATTGTCCTTTATCTCTTTGGGCATCAACACTCCCCCCAAACCAGATCGATCCATCTGCAGCTTCAAAGACATCCCTGTAATCTATTCCCCACGAAAGATAGGGATGCAATTGTTTGTGCCATTTACCTCCTTCAAGATAAGCAGTTGCAGCTACACCATGATGACTCCCTGCAACCCAAACCTGTCCGGATTTGGTTACAATGATTTTAACCGGATTATCAATCAGACTGTCTTTTCCGGTATAAGCTGTCCACTGGTTGTTTTTCAAGACTACTGCCTTGTTATCAACTGTCAGAAACCATTTATCCCCATTCGGCGCTTCACATTCGAGGTTTAAGTTTTTATAGGTGGCCCATTTCTTCAAAGAATAATCAAGATAGTAGACTTCATTTTGTACACCTGCAATCCAGATGATGTTTTTGGAAGACTCGATGAAGATAATCCTTGAATAGGGGATAGGCAATTGAGGCGCTTCATAAAAGCTCCATTTATTGTTTTTAAACACATACAATTTCCCCAGTCCACCAACCCAGATCGAGCCATCTTTTGCCTCCATCAGGCAGGTGTGTAATTCATCACCTCCAAAAATCCTGCTTAGTTTTATTGAGCTCCATTTTTTGCCATCATACGTAATGACTTCAGAACTATAATGACCACTGATGATCCAGATCTTATTATCACTGGCTTTAATGATTTTCAGTCCTGCACCTAACCGACTGTTGCCAACCTGGGAAGTTATCTGATAATCTTTGAAGCCCTCATTCAGTATTTTATCGATATCGAAGTGTAAAATGAAGCCTGCTGCAGTTTGCGAATACAAAACCCATAACTCTGATTTTGAGTATTCAAAAAAACCATCAATCTTTGGAAGCTTTTTCTGGAAAACGTCAATATCGGGTAACTCTATTAATTTAAGATCTGGAAAAAGCCGTTTGAAAGAAATAAAGTTTGGTTTTGTAGTAATCAATGCCCTTTTCGAGCCTTTGAAAACAAGAATTCCCTGGTTGACTCCTGCCAGGATACAGTTATTGGAAATGGTTTTTATACTGGCAACATTGATGTGCGTTCTGGTATTGCCTGCTATGAGTGTCTTCCATTTATTGTTTTGGAATTCATATAGTCCGTTTGTAGAACCGGCAAGTATGCTCCCATCTTCTGCCTTTGTTAAGACGTTTATAGGGCCCTGGATACAACTGTTTCCGGAGCTGTAAAAAGTCCAGTCTTTACCATTATATCTGTAAATACCATTGTCAACACCAAACCAAATGGAGCAATCGTTTGACTCTAAAATACATCTGATCCCTTTTCCTCTTAATTCGGGTATCTGTTTCCATCTCCAGGGTTCCAACAAGGGGTCAGCAAACTCGGGAGTGAAATGCTGTTGACCGAAAACTGCATGTTGGCATATTAGCAGTGATAAAAAAAAAAACAAATACAGGATTCTTCTTCTCATTTGTGATTAGTTATGATATATTAAATCAATGTTATATGTATCTTTTCAGGCATTTATCGATACAATAATTGTAGTATTGACAAAGGAAAGTGCCTTTTCAAAGGTAGTATAAATTTAGATTTTGAGAGAAAAATGAAAGAGTCTTTCAAAAAAAACGTTGGTCACTGAGCGGAGTCGAAGTAGGCGTATTGGGGTCAATCCCCATTTTAATGTAAGTGATATTTATGCACAAATATTATCGACTTTAATTTATGCGAAAGATACTTCGGCATTGTTTGACACTGCATGTATTTCAAAGTAAGATCAAATACTTTTTGAAATTTTGCTATTGTTTAATGCCTATTACTTATATCTTTTGACTTAAAATTATTTTGTCTTAATTAAATGGGAATATTATTAGGACCAATTAAATGGGACCTGGCACCAATTATTCTTAAGTTAACATCTCTACCAGTTTAATAGCTTGAACAGCCTCCTTAACATCATGTACACGAAGAATATCAGCTCCATTTAGCAATGCAAATGTATTTAGAACTGTGGTTCCGTTGAGTGCCTCGATAGGTTTTGTCCCCAGAATAGAATTGATCATTGACTTTCGGGAGATTCCAATCAACAGTGGATATCCTGAAGCCTTTATAAGCTTCAGATCTTTCATTAATTGATAGTTGTGTTCTGAAGTTTTACCAAAGCCAAACCCTGGATCCCAGATAACCTGCTTAATTCCGGCTTGATTGACCTTTACAGTTTGTTGATTTAGAAAATCCATCACCTCTGCTGTAATGTCATTGTACGAAGGATTGTTCTGCATGTTTTTTGGATTTCCTTTGATGTGCATTATGATATAAGGTACTCCAGCTCGGGATACAACCTTCATAATTTCCGGATCAAAAGTCCCTCCGGAAATATCATTGATCATTCCGGCTCCTTCTTGAATGACTACCCGGGCAACTTCTGACCGGTAAGTATCTATTGACAATATTATTTCTGGAAAATGTTTTGAAATACTTTTAATGACAGGTATAAGTCGTTCCAACTCTTCTTCCTCACTCACTTCTTTTGCTCCGGGGCGTGTAGAAACAGCTCCAATATCTATGATTTCCGCACCATCGGTAATATGTTGTTCAACCTTCTGAAGCCAGGTACGTTCGGTCACATTTACTCCACCATCATAAAAAGAATCCGGTGTAACATTTAAAATTGCCATTACAATTTTATGGCTTAAATTAATATCTTTGTCTCCACAGTTTAGTGCAGCGTACACAGATTTTTGTTTATCTTTGATCATTGGTTTCATTTATTTGTATCATACTGTCTGAACGGACAATGGATTATGCTGTTTATCAAATATGAATTAGAACTTAAAACGAGATTGCTAAATTAATACATTCAATGACTTCGAATACCTCAAAACAATTTGACGGCATAATTGCCATGAGCAAAGAAATATTTATGAAAAAAATGATCGACTATGGTACCGCGTGGCGTATCCTGCGTCCTTCATCATTGACTGATCAGATCTATATTAAAGCCAACCGTATCCGCAGTATACAGGAATTGGGCTCTCAGAAAGTCGATGAAGATATCCGTGCCGAATTCATTGGGATTATTAATTATTCAGTCATGGCCCTGATCCAACTCGAATTGGGGACATCAGAAAATGCTGCAATGCCGGCAGATGAGGTTGAGAAATTGTATGTCGGATATCTCAATGAATCAAAAAGCCTGATGGAACGCAAGAATCATGATTATGGTGAAGCATGGCGCAATATGCGTATTCCTTCTATCATCGATATCATTTTAATGAAGATCCTCAGGGTGAAACAAATTGAAGACAATCAGGGTAAAACAATAATTTCAGAAGGTATCGATGCTAATTATTACGACATGATTAATTATGCCGCTTTTGCATTAATTTTACTTGACGATTAAATAAACAACAAACCACAATGAGAATACTTGGCAATTTATGCAGAATTTTGGCCGGACTGGTCTTTATGTTTTCAGGTTTTGTTAAAGGAGTCGATCCACTGGGTACTGCCTACCGTATCGAGGATTATTTGCAGGTTTTTCACATGACCTGGTTAATGCCATCAGCACTGTTTTTCTCCATCTTACTGTGCACTTTTGAATTTGTGCTTGGAGTTTCACTTGTCTTTAGTATACGGTTGAAATTTACAGCCTGGGTTTTATTGTTTGTTTCAGGTTTCTTTATTGTTTTGACATTTTTCGATGCGTTGAACAATACAGTTCCCGATTGTGGCTGTTTCGGAGATGCACTGAAGTTGACCAATTGGGAGACATTTTATAAGAATATTGTTTTAATGATCCTGACTGTTATTATCTTTTATCGAAGAAAACGAACAGTTCCCTGCTTCCTTCCCAAAATTGAAGTTTTGTTTACCGGGATAGTCACTATGATTTTTGCAGCCTTCACTCTTTATTCTTACACCATGTTGCCTGTTATTGATTTTCTTCCATTCAAGACAGGCTCCCATTTAATCAGCCCAATTCCTCCTACACCCAAAATCTATCTGACCTATAAGAACAAAAAAACAGGTGAAACCAAAGAATACCTCTCACCCAATTTTCCCTGGAAAGATAAAGTCTGGATGGAACAATGGGAGTTTGTAAGTCAGCGGGTAAATAAAACATCAGATAATGATATGATTTATATCCAGGACGTTCATAGTCTGGATATCACCCGTGAAGTATTGAGTAATAAAAATGGTGAGTTGTTGATTGTCAGCTATGACCTTGAGAAAGCAAATCAAAAGGACCTGAAGAAAGTTATAGAGTTTGGGAATCAGGCTGTCAGACAGTATCTAAGCACGGTTATGCTTACTTCATCGGCAGTCAGAAATCATAATTTTATAGCATCCCCCGCACCCATGCATTTTGAGTTTTACAATACAGATGATGTACAATTGAAAATGTTGGTGAGAGCCAATCCCGGTGTTGTATTGGTCAAAGATGGTGTGATTATGGGGAAATGGTCATCCCACAATTTACCTACTGTCAATGACATGTATAAGATTTTGCTTAAACAACCGAAAAAGAAGAAATAATTTTAAAGGATGGCCACAAGGGCCATCCCTACATTTTTAAAATGCCTGAATGAGTATTTTTATTGTTAAGAGGTTGTTTTATGGTCTGTTGGTTCTTTTCGGAGTAATCACACTCGTGTTTGTACTCTTCAATGTCCTGCCGGGTGACCCGGCCAGAATGATGTTGGGTCAACGTGCTGATGTGGCAACCGTAGAGGCAATCAACAAGGACCTGGGCCGTGATAAACCACTGATTACACAATATCTCAACTTTCTGAATGATCTTTCGCCACTTTCGCTACACAATCATGTAGATAAAAACAGTTACTGGTATTTGGATAAAGCCAAATACGGAAATCCTGTTTCGCTGATTAAAATTGGAAGCAGCGTAATGGTTCTCAAAGTCCCTTACCTGCGAAGATCGTATCAAAGCAACCGCAAGGTCACAGAGATCCTCGCCGAAGCCCTCCCCAATACCTTCTTACTCGCAATGGTATCGATCGTATTTGCAATGATATTAGGCGTAATCATAGGGATTTTTGCTGCCATCTGGAAAGGAACCTTATTTGATCACTTCTCATTGTTCTTCTCTGTGTTAGGAATGTCTCTGCCCTCGTTTTTTGCAGCAATCCTGTTTGCCTGGATCTTTGCTTTTCTGTTGGCCGACTATACAGGACTCAATATGTTTGGCAGTCTCTATACCGTCGACGACATGGGGAGAGGTGAATACCTGGACTTGAAAAATCTGATATTGCCTGCTTTTACCTTAGGCATACGTCCTCTTGGAATTGTTGCAGAGCTTACGAGAAATTCTTTACTTGAGGTGCTTTCGCAGGATTTTATAAGAACAGCAAAGGCAAAGGGATTAAGCAAAACAAGAATCATAACCCGTCATGCTTTAAAGAATGCGCTCAATCCGGTCGTGACTGCTGTCTCGGGATGGTTTGCCAGTTTAATGGCAGGAGCCGTCTTTGTAGAGTATGTTTTTGACTGGAAAGGAATGGGTGTAGTCATCGTTGACGCCCTCGAAAAGTATGATTTTCCGGTTGTTATGGGATCTGTACTAACAGTGTCGGTTATGTTAGTAATCATCAATATCTTTGTAGATGTTATTTATGGTTTACTCGATCCGCGTGTAAGGTTTGATTAACTACAATTTTTAAATGTGCTATTAATTTTTTTGGTTATGTTGTACGAAAATGTTGGTGATATAGTGAGGCTCCTGGTGGGTTTCCAAGGCAGAATCACAGAAAATGTAGGGGCCGCCCTTGTGGCCGCCCACGAGTAATGAATATTTTTTATGTTTTCCATGGGCGGCCACAAGGGCGGCCCCTACATTTTCTTACAACAGCCCCTAAAGGTTTTTACTATGAAAAGAAACTCTTTTATTTATACATGCTTTTTCATGTCATTGATGCTGTTTCTCTCTTTGAGGGGACAGGCTCAGCAAATTAAGAGTTTTACACCCGACTCGGTAAAATATATTACCGGGATGGTTCAGTATGCGTCTCAGTCTATAGCCAAAGAAACGCTTCCAAAATATGAATCCATCATTACAAATGTATGGACAGATAAAAGATTAAGACCGGTCAATAGACAGCAACTTTATAAGTTGTCAAATTCCATGTTGACAAGTCGTATGCGTCCTGATCCACATTTTAGTGGCCTTTTTACTGTTATTTCTCTTTTTCTGAACAATAATCAGACTGCCGGTAGTCTTACAAACTGGCTCAATGGATTGCAACTGATCATCAATACAAAGGTTCAGCGCCAATTTGTACAAACCATAGATGCAACGGCCAGGCTATTCGATAATAACACACTCTATAAGTCACCAAATAATAGTTGGGTAATTCCTAATGGGACCTTTACATTCGAAACCGACAGCGTTCCTTATGCGGTATTTAAATCGGTAGACATGGTTTGCAGAGGACCCCGCGACAGCACAAAAATATTTCAGACTTCAGGGAAGTTTTATCCCTCTTATGATACCTGGAAGGGTAAAGGCGGAACTGTGTACTGGGACCGTGCCGGATTTACACACACCGATGTATATACTATCCTTGACAGTTATACTATTAATCTTCACTTTTCAACTTACAAAACTGACTCTGCCAGGCTGATCAATAAAAAATATTTTAAAAACCCACTCCCCGGAAGGTTTGAAGAGATGGTGCAGTCTTCACCTGTTACTCCTGAACGTGCCGTGTTTCCAAAGTTTGATTCTTACAATAAAAAACTATTTCTGGATCGGATCTTTGAAAACATCAATTATGAAGGAGGTTTTCTGATGGAAGGAAGCCGCTTTATCGGAAATGGAACTGCAAAAGCCAGTGCCCGGCTTATCTTCCTGAATACCGGCAAGCCCTTTGCCGCAGTGACCTCCAATACTTTTGTCATCCGGCCCGATCGGATTGCTGCTGCCAGGGTTGGTGTGACTGTCTATTTTGAAGGTGATTCAATATCAAATTCCAATGTTCAGATGTTGTATCTGAATAGTCAGAAAGAAGTTACCTTTACCCGGACGGAAGATGGGGCACCCTCAAGTCCATTCTACGACACCTACCATAAACTTGATATTCAGGTTGAGGCGTTGACTTTTAAACTTGGCGACAACGATATCAGATTCGAGATGAGCAAAGGTTTAAGTACGACCAGTAAGGCTTATTTTGAATCGGCAAACTTTTACGCAGAACAGAAGTATACCCGTCTCCAGGGTATAGATGAGATAAACCCAATCAATATGGTTTATTTCTATTCTCAAATGATTAAAAGTGATCAGTTCCGGCTGGAAGATCTGGCTGATTATATGAAAAAACCGATGGAACAGATCAGAGCAATGCTTTCAAATCTTGCCGCAAACGGTTTTATCCTGTTTAATTCTGAAGCCAATACCGTCATAGTTAAACCCCGGTTAAATGAATTTCTTGCAGCCCGTGCCGGAAAAAGAGACTATGACGTAATTAAATTCAATTCAGAAGTATCAACAACAGTCAATGCAACAATGAATCTGAAGACCGGAGACCTGGTCATCTATGGTGTCAATGATGTTCTAGTCAGCGAATCAAAGAACGTACATGTTTATCCGACTGATAAAAAGTTAACTGTAAAGAAAGGCCTGGATTTCGTCTTTACAGGCAGAGTACACGGCGGGTATTTTGATTTCTTTGCTTCTAAAAGTTCGTTTCAGTATGATAAATTTAAGCTGAGTATGCCTGCAATTGATTCAATGACTTTTGTGGTTAAGAGCTTTAAGCAGGACAATGAAGGCAACTTTGCAATGGTTCCTGTCAGAAGCTCGATTCAGAAACTCAGTGGTGAATTGCTCATCGACTCGGCTCAAAACAAATCAGGGGTTAAGAAATATCTTCAGTATCCGATCTTTATCTCTAAGTCGAATTCAGTGGTCTATTACGATAGTAAGAGTATTCTGAATGGAGCCTATCCTAAAGATAAATTCTTTTATACTGTTTTCCCCTTCAGGCTCGACAGTCTGAATAGTTTCTCAAACGATGGTTTAGCGCTTAAAGGGGCGCTCACAGCAGGAGAACTTTTCTCGAGAATGGAGGAACCCATCAAAGTTCAACAAGATTATTCACTTGGTTTTGTGAAGAAGCTTCCACCCTCAGGACTTCCTGTTTATAAGGGGAAAGGAACATTCTATAATAAGATCAACCTGAGCAATAATGGACTTAGAGGGAATGGTCGTCTAGTTGCCTATACTTCTGAAAGCGAATCTGAAAATTATATTTTCTATTCCGATTCATTAACAGGAGTCGCCAGTAAATTTACCCTTGCGAGTCAGTCTTTACCCGTCGCTTACCCTTCAGTTAAGGGTGAATCTGTCACTCAGAAATGGATAATTGCGCAGGATCTGATGTATTTGACGAATGCAAAGGATAAACCATTCTCGATATTTGATAATAAAACGTTACTAAGTGGTCAGCTTCAACTTTCATCAAAAGACCTGAAAGGAAACGGTCACCTGGTATTCAATCAGGCAGATATGACTACTAAACTTTATGCTTTCCGGCAAAAAGGTTTCACAACAGATACAACAACCTTTAAATTAAATGCTTCAGATGGCAGTGGTGTCGTATTGCAGGCATTAGCTTCCAGATCAGATGTGGATTTTGTCAAGAATCTCGCTAACTTTGCAACCAGTGGACAAGGAGCCAGAATTGAGTTCCCGGTCAATAAATACATTGGTTCGATGAATCAGTTTACATGGATGATGGATCAGGAAAAGGTAGTACTGCAAAACAATATTGCACAGCGTATTCAGAATTTCAACAAATTAACAAAGAAAGAGTTAATTGATGCTGATCTGAGTAGCTCTGAATTTGTTTCTACTCTTCCCGGAAAAGAACCGTTGCGTTTCTCGTCACTCCAGGCAACCTACGATCTGAAATTGAATATCCTTTATGGTGAAGATGTGAAGCTTATTAAGGTTGCTGATGCAGCAGTCTTTCCAACAGACGGACGGGTTACAATACTCAAGAATGGTTCTATGAAGGCTTTTGATGATGCAACAATCATAGCAAACCGTCAGAATAAATCTCACTCCATCTATGGAGCCAAGGTGACTGTTCAGAATTCAAAGAGTTACTATGCCTCAGGAATCTATGATTATGCTGACGAGTCAGGACAATCACAACAAATTCGTTTTGCAAGCATAGGCGTCGATACTACCGGACAAACCATTGCACATGCTTCAATTTCAGACTCAGCAGATTTCAAGTTAAACCCTGCCTTTGGATTCATGGGTGATGTAGAACTTAAAGCTTCATCTAAATTTCTTTCCTTTAAGGGTGGTTTCAAAATCAACAATATCTGTGAAACCAAGAACCCTGTTCAATGGGTGAAGTTTAACGCGGAGGTTGATCCAATGAATGTAGTATTGCCTGTTACAGCAGATCCACGACAGATGTTAAATGAAAAGCTGATGGCTTCGATAGCATTTTCAATAACCGAAAATGCTATCTATGCACCTTTCTATATCAAGCCTGTCGCATACACAGACTTACCGATGACGCCTGCTGACGGATTTATCCGTTACGATAAAAAGACACAGAGTTATATTGTTGGTAAAGATCCCAAAGATCCAAAAAACAGTACAGGCAATCAGTTGATACTCGATACCCGTCGGTGTATTCTGAATGGATCAGGAAAAGTAAATCTTGGCGCGGATTTTGGTAGACTTACCATGGACCTGGCGGGTAACTCATCCTATGCGATCATTCCTGACTCATTAAAGTTAGACCTGATTGCTTCTATCGACTTTTTCTTTTCAGATCCTGCTCTTGAAAAATTCAGGGATGATCTCACGCTTGCAAACTTAAAAGGGATCAATCTAAACAGTGAAGTGGTCAATAAAGCATTGAAACTTACACTTGGCGATACAGACTTCAGGCGACTTGCTGAAGACATGAGCCTGTATGGTACTTCCAAAAAGACAAATGATAAGTTATCCAAAACAATGGTACTTACCGATGTCAAACTGAAATGGAACTCCGATACTCGATCGTTTATAGGTCAGGGACCTATTGGGATCTTCAGTCTGGGTAAATTCCCTGTCAATAAATACGTAGGAGGCTATGTTGAAATCATCCGACGTCGATCAGGTGATGTGTTGAATCTTTATTTTGAACTGGCAAAAGGCAATTGGTATTTCTTTACATACACTGCCGGAGTAATGCAAACCATCTCATCAAATGAGGATTACAACAAAATATTGACAGATTTAAAAGACGACAAACGAACTCTGCCTGTGAAAGGTAACGAACAAACTTATCAATATATAATATCTACACCTGAAAAGCGTTTGGCGTTCACACGCAAGATGCTTCAGTTATTTCTACCAACACAAATTAAAAAATGACAATAAGTTTTTTTCTGGGTATAATGGCAGCCTATATTCTTGGCTCTATCCCATCAGCTGTCTGGATTGGTAAAATATTTTTTGGCATCGATGTCAGGGAACATGGTAGCGGCAATGCCGGAGCTACAAATGTCATCAGGGTCTTAGGTCCCTGGGCAGGTCTTCCTGTTTTGCTGTTAGATGTCTTCAAGGCATGGCTGGCAGTCGATTTAGGAAATGTTTTTGTGCCTGATTTCTATTCGGCCAACCAATTGGTAAATTATCAGATTGCACTGGGAGCCATTGCTATAGTCGGACACGTGTTTCCAGTCTTTGCCCATTTCAGGGGAGGAAAAGGAGTTGCATCTATTGTAGGAGTTATCATTGCTCTTTATCCTGTAGTTTTCCCTATCATACTGGTTTGGTTTATACTTGTACTTATTTCAACGGGTTATGTCTCAGTTGGTTCGATTACAAGTTCAATTCTTTTACCTATACTGGTTATCGTCATTTTCAGAGAAGATCGTATCAGTTTAATCCTGCTGTCAATACTCATTGGCGTATTTATTCCACTGATGCACAGAAAGAATATTCACCGTTTATTAAGAGGCGAAGAATCAAAGTTCAGAGTACATAAAAAATAATATTAAAACTGATTTAATTTCCCCGTAGGGGATAAATATCAATAGAAACCTACACATATTATATCTTTTCCCCGTAGGGGATAGACCTTAAATGTTAATGCCCTACGGGCAAAAAAAGAGGGGCTGTATAATTTTCTATTGATATTTATGCCTTACGGGCATAAGAAAAAAAGAAATTTAAACAGTTTCTTATAATATGATCAAGATTTTATAACTTTACACGGTAAATAATCAGGAAAATTCTTCACATATGAGATTTATTATAAATAGTACAGCATTGCTTAAAGGTCTTCAATCGATAAGTGGCGTGCTCAGTTCGAATAATACATTGCCAATTCTCGATGACTTTCTTTTCGATATCGGAGAAACATTACTCAGAGTGACTTCTTCAGATCTTGAAACCACCATGACAGTTGAACTCGAGCTGATTAAATCAGAAGAGTTTGGTCAGGTAGCTATTCCGGCAAAAATATTGTTAGAAACGCTGAAGACATTTTCAGATATTCCAATCATTTTCCATATTGATGAAGAGACTCAGCTGATAGAGATTTCAGCAGGCGAAGGTAAGTATAAGCTTACAGGTCATAAGGGAGAGGAATATCCAAAGACTCCTGAACTGGAAGAAACAACAACGATCTCTCTGGAATCAGCAGTACTTGCCAATGCTATCTCTAAAACCATCTTTGCTACCGGGAATGATGAACTCCGTCCCGTAATGGCAGGGGTCAATTGTGAGCTGGAACCTGATTCAATTACGTTTGTAGCTACTGATGCTCATAAACTGGTTCGCTATCGTCGCACCGATGTGAAAGCAGAAGCTTCAGCAAACTTTGTGCTTCCCAAGAAGCCGCTCAACATGCTCAAGAGTTTGTTGGCAAATGATGCTACATTGGTTCGTATCGAATATAATCAAAAAAATGCATTGTTCCATTTCCGAAACTTTCAATTGATCTGTCGTTTGATTGATGGGAAGTATCCAAACTATGAGGCAGTAATCCCTGCAATGAATCCCAATAAATTATTTATTGAGCGTCTGCCTTTCTTGAGTTCTATCCGTCGTGTTTCGATCTTTGCAAACCAAAGCACACATCAGATCAGACTTAAACTGAATGGTCAGGAATTGATTCTTTCTGCAGAAGATATCGATTATTCAAATGAGGCAAAAGAAAGACTCAATTGTAACTATGAAGGTGAAAATATCGAGATCGGGTTCAATTCTAAGTTCCTGATGGAGATGTTAAACAATATGGATACAGACGAAGTTCGCCTTGAAATGTCGGCACCCAACAGAGCCGGAATTATATTGCCGGTCAACAATGACAATGAACATGAGGATATCCTGATGCTGATCATGCCAGTCATGCTGAATTCGTAATACGAAAGATTCTATAATGTAGGGGCCGCCCTTGTGGCCGCCCATGGGTAATGTAAATTAACATCTATATTACCCATGGGCGGCCACAAGGGCGGCCCCTACATTTTTCCCAAACACTATTTCGGTTTAATAACCAAATACGCTTTCTAACGTCAATGGTGTAACCGGACTATAACTCTCCAAGACCTTCTTATCCAGTTTCTCCGTATTGCCCAATACCATGATGTTGAAATTCTTGTCCTTCAGATAAGTGACATCAAATTTCTTTAAATCGGCAAAAGTAAACCCAGGGATCTGACTGAAAACATCTTTACGGATGTCGTGATCATAAGTAATAAGCATTAAACAATGTCGTATTTCATTATTACCTTATCTCCTTATTCATTAAAAAGATTTAGAAGCTGTTTAAAATATTATTTCTTTTGCCCGTAGATATATATATGTCAATAGAAATAAGCATCTCCTCTCTTTTTGCCCGTAGGGCATTTACCTTTAATGTTAATCCCCTACGGGGAAAAGATTTATTATGTGAATGTTTCTATTGATATTTATCCCCTACGGGGAAATTTAAACAGTTTCACAGCAATGGGAATACGACAATAAATTATTTCCATTACTTAAAATATTTTTAGAAGCTGTTTAAATTTAAACTGGTTCTCATTCCATTATCAAATTTACATCTTATTATTGAAATAGCAATGTATTGATAGTTTCTAATCTATTCCAAAACAGTTTTTTAAGAATGATTTATTTAATGTTTGATTTGATTCGAATTATATAAATTTGCAGAGTTAAAAGTTTCTAAGAAAGATTGCTTACTAATCTTCAAGAAGCTAATTCAATAAAACTATCTTATGAAGAGAATCTTTTACTTGTGTCAATTTCTGGTGATTCTGCAAATTCTAAACCCCTCATCGGTATTGGGACAAGCATCTGTATATTCTTCAAAAAGGGGAGGCGTTACGATCAGTATTGATGACACTCCCGCTTCAGATGCAGACGTTTCGACATTGGAGAGCTATCGCCTGTTATTCAATAAATACGGTTATAAATTTAACATAGCATTACAATCTGAAGGTCTGAGCAGGCCGGTAGTAGCTTCTGAGGTTAAACTCATGATGAATGATGGACACGAAATGCTGGATCACTGTCCACAAGACAATGTGTCTCAGTTTAGATTCATTACTCATTTAGAAGATTCATCGTTATACGTGAAAAAAGGAGTACCACAACCCGGTGTTGCCAGTGTAATTATCGGACCAGACTACGTCACCGTAAATTTAAAAACCGGAACATCACTCGATCCTTCAGCAATCCCTGTATTGGCAGAACGAACACGGTTAAACTACAGGCGTTATTTAAATGATTCTATCCGTTATCCAAAGATCTTGGCTCAGCCCGGTGATGGAACATCAGTCTCTCAAATAGATGGTTATGTTTTTCTGAAGCCAGCAGGGTATATCTCGGCGACTTATGATGGACTTGGAAAAGATAATGTGATCACCAAAACATATTGCATATTAGATAAATTGTATCATCCTGCTTTTAATATTAAAAGAGCCGACTGGGGTGAGCCGAGTGACTTTCAAGCCACTACTAAGGAGATTGCAGATAGAATGGCAAAACATCAGGTAGTCTCTATATTGTTTCATTATCCATCTATCCCAGGCTTACTGACAGTTACTGAACAATTCCTGAAATGGTGTAATGATAATAATGTACCGTTGCTCACTTTGAGCCAGTGGATAACGAATTTGTATGGAAGTTATCCCGACCCGACAACAAATGTCTTTCCCGATATCACAAAAGATATCAATGCAGATAGCAGACCTGATGGTTATGAGCCTTTCGATGCAAATGTTACGATAAACAAAAATGATGTTGGTGCCCCCGGTGGATCATCTCTTTCTAAAAATGCCTGGGGTAATTTATTCATGATTTCTCAATTGGGAGGGATTGAAAAAGGCAAGAACCTTATCTCCTTTTCGGCTAAAGGACAAGTAAATGCTTCTGTCCGTATATTAGCGCAAGTCAATGGGACCGGTCAAACGTATTGCGACACAACAATTAACCTTTCTTCTGCAGGTTGGAAAACATACAGTGCTAAACTTACAGTGCCTGATAATGCTAACTTTTCCGATATCAGTTTAGCACTGTCTAATCTGAATACAGGCAATATTGTTTCGATCAGCAACTGGCAACTCAGCAAGGTGGTAAAAGCACCGGTCACCAATATTCTGCATGATGCTACGATTACTACTAAACAGACATTAACTTTAACAGCCGAACCGGGTTGCACAAATTATAAATGGAGTACAGGCGAAACCACCCAGGCAATCGTTATTGATGGATCAAAAAATGGACCCGGAACTTTCCCGATTTCATATACTGCTGATGGCCCCGGTGGATCACTGGTTGCCGATAAAGCTGTTATCACCATAAATGGACTGCTTTATACTCCAAAGTCTTTTACTTTCCCGGCTACAAATTCAAATGCAACATTAAAATTAACTGCTAACATTCCATGGACGATAACTGCCAAAAATAACCTGGTTTTTGTAAATCCTTCCAGTGGCTCCACTTCTGCAGATTTGGTTGTGTCTGTTTTAGCAAATACATCAGTTGATCCGGTAAAGGATACGCTTATAATTACTGCCGGAACTGACACTTACACTATCCCGGTTTATCAGTCAGGCGTTCCACCTGTGTTATCGGTCAATAAAACATCACTCACTAAAATCCCAAAAATTGGATCGGTTGAAACCGTTCTGTTAACATCAAACACGAAATGGAAGATTTCAAAGATCCCAGGTTGGATTGTGGGTTCACCAGCAAGCAATAAAGGAAATGCAACATTAACATTTACCATAGGCTTGAACGCTCAGGTTTTAGAACGCACCGATTCAATCATCATTAAAGCTCCCAATGGGCTTACAGATTCTTTACGAGTTTCAATATCAGTCTTTCAATTGGGTGATATCCAGTTTCTGAATCTCGACAAGAATATGTTTGCTGTGAAAGCAATTTCAAGCCCTCAAACGATAAATATCACTTCTAATGCGAAATGGACTGTTAGCGCAATGCCTAATTGGATAAATCCCATTCCACTTACAGGAACAGGTATTGGAAGTGTCGTATTTAGTGTAGTGCCCAATTTATCAAGAACTATTCGAACAGGTACATTTAAAATATCGTCATCAAATGATACAACAAGAATAGTGACAGTGACTCAGGCAGGCGCCGATTATGTGGATATTGATAAAATTTCTTTTTCCGATGCTGCTGCTGCGAAAACTGAAACCGTTAATATCACTTCATCAACAAACTGGAATCTGTCAAACAAATCCCTTTGGTTGACTGTGACACCGACATCCGGAATCAATACTTCTCAGGTAAGTTTAACATTACAGGCGAATGTGAGTGTTAATCCGAGAACTGATACTGTTACTGTAAAAGCTGTCAACTGTCCTGCCCAGTACATCATCGTTACACAGGCAGGCGTTGCTCCACAACTATCAATCGATAGAATTACAGTAACTGCAGTAGCCGCTGCTAATATTATTCCGCTGAATATCAGCTCTAATGCAACCTGGACGATTGCTGATGTCCCGGTCTGGATTACACCATCTCAACTTACAGCCACCGGCAATAAATCCATCACACTGGCAATAGATCAAAACAAGCTGAAAGTTGAAAGGACACCTGCTTTACTGAAAATATCACTTGCAAATGGAACGTTTGTTACGCTCGAAGTGAAACAGGAAGCTTCACCTTCATATATTACAGCTACTCCTGGGTTGGTAACCATTGGACCCACTACAGCCGATTCTACCTCTATTTTGGTTTCCAGCAATACAAAATGGAAAGTGGTAAATTCTGTAGGATGGATTAAAACGAATCCTGATGCCTGGATATCGACTGACGGAGACAATAAGGTGACTATTAAGCCCAATTTACTATGGCTTACCCTCGAAGATATTACCGGTGTAGATATGCAGGGTACTTTTACTTTGGAGGAGGATTCTTCATTACCAACTAAAATTGTTAAAACAATCGCCACAACATTCAAAGCAATCCCTGCAGTTTTGACAGTTCCGGTTCATACTGTCACATTCAATACTATTACCTCTAAAACCTATAGCATTACTTCAAATCTTCCATGGTCTGTTGAAAAGAAAACAAGTGCAAACTGGTTTAATGTAACTCCTACATTTTCTCAAACCGGAACGATCAACCTTAAAATCGATTGTATCGCAACGAATGCAAGTTCTAAAGACAATTCGGTATATCTTATACTCAAACAGTCGAAAGGTGTTGTGAAAGATTCTATCTTAATCGTACAGGCAGGATCCAATGTCGGGGTGGAAGATTATGCAAATTCCGGAATCAAGATCTATCCACAACCGGTAGGGGAGACCTTAAACATCGATCTTCCATTGAATAATGAGCTGAAGTACTGGGAAATTTATAATCCTTCAGGTATCGAATTATCGAAGGGAAGAATAGTGAATAAAACCAAACTCCAAATACCTGTTGCCTTTCTCTCTCCAGGGCTTTATTTTATAACTTTGCGTTCCGATACCCAAAAAATCGGGTTAAAGTTTACAAAATAATTTAACCCCATCCTTCCCTTATCATTATCTTATGATAAATCTATCATTTACCAATCTTCGATACTTTGTTAGTTAAAGCAAATGGGCAAATTGTTAAAACTAATGTAACAACAACTGGTACGCTTCAGCCTGCATCTTTTACAATTACTAAACTATTGTCTGGAACACCAATAATTACTTTAGCAAAAAAGCATTGGAACACAGGTGATTATGGAGTTATTCAATTAGATATTATTCAAGATGATCCTGATTATGTATCATCTACTGCAGGTGTAACAAAAGGTGATTTTACAGTTAAGGTTGGAGGTCTATTAACAGTACCAGCTAATGCAAAAGGAACCATTGTTATTAATGATTTTTCAGTTACCTTAAATAATCAGTAATTTTTAATGAAGATAAGTGATTTATTTAAAACAATTGGCATTTAATTTGATGCATAACATTTAACGTATCAAAAACACACAAAATGAAAACACTTGGTATCATTGGTTTTATGCTGGTTTTGTTATGTGCTTGTTCCTCTCAAAAGGAATTTGTTAAAATTGCGCCTACAAAAGATGTTGCCGCAAATGTTAAGGATAGTACGGAATATGAGCTTCTTGTTTTTGATCCTCAGTTTGAAACATGGTTTATGACGAACTACAGTCCTGCTAAAGACCATTCAAATGAATATTATCAAAATTGGAACAATCAGTATGTTACCGACTGGAATTATCATTATATGGCAGGACATTACCCAAAAGTTTTCGAGAATTATATCGATTATGATAATTCAGTAAACTATGGTATAGAAGTGAACCGGAAGCTTTATTACTATTTCAGATATGTTGAAACTTATTTGAAAGTGCCCATATTATTAGTTGGTCAGAAAAATACAACATAGTAGGAATATTGGATACTGCATTGGATGGCCACAAGGGCCATCCCTACATTTGATTAGAACATTATAAGTAGGTAAGATTAACCTCTTTTAGGAATTTTTCTTCAAGCAGGCGAGCAATACGTTTAACTACTGTTCGCCTGATTTCCAATTCAACCGGGAGGTTAGGATCCTGATGTGCAATATTAATTCTGGTGCCGATTATCATCGTGATTTCATCACTCTCGAGTAAAAATTTCACGATCTGATCAGCCGGACCTTTACCCAGGCGGGTATTGTTATCGTATTTTTTTAGTATTTCATTGACCTTCCCCAATGTCAGGATCCCTTCTGTTATTAAATCTATTCCTGACATATATGCAATAGGAGGTAATTCAGGATCATCAAACTCAAAGCTATCGGTGATGCGTTCACCCAGTTCCCTCGAAATTATATCTCCGGTAGTTGCTCCACAGATAATCTTACTCCCTTGGAAATTCCGAACAATATCACCCAGTTGCTTATCATTATCTTCATTGAATGGAGGCCCGGTGCAAATTAAAAGCTTACGGGGATCACGAAGATAGCATACGACACAACTGGTGTCGTCCTTGCTGTGATAAAAGTCGTTTACATGAGCCATGTTGACTACCTTGGCAGCTAATTTTGGAGCCGAGATCTCCGGATCTTTATTTACCTGAAGTTCAACATAAGCTGCCATCATGTTAACACCCCAACCAAAAGGATATTTTTCAGAACCCATACCTGATTGTGCCACACCATCACTCCAAAATACAATTCGGTCTTCTTTGCGTGGGTAAAAGCTGCAGGTGCGCAATTGTTTGTCTTTATTCAATTCGCTCTGCATGGTGATTGTTTTCCAGTTAGGCGTGAACAAATGTTGCCCCCGGACAATAATACAGTGTGGGTTATCATATTCCATGATATGAACCATCCCATCCATTTCTATGTCAACAATAGTAAAGGTGGCATAGCTGATGTGACGGTCACTGCATACAGGCAGCGTATTCATGATGATTTCAGCTGTTCTTTCTATTTCTTTGTGTTCTTTTGTGAAATTGAGCGCCATTGTAGCCGTAAGTGTTGCAAGCACGTTTGCTTTGACACCATGACCCATTCCATCTGAAAGTACAACCACTACCCGGTTCTCTTCCTTGATACGGCTCGAAAGAAATACATCTCCGCAAATGCGTTCCCCGTCATAATACTTTTGCTGACAATTGACTTCAATATGGAATTTAGCATCCATGGTTACCTCAATCTTCCTTTTTCTTTGTCTTATGGCTCTCGATGACCGAATTCAGCATCTTTTCTGTTTTGGCAGCTCCTTCACCCAATAAGAAAGCGATTTGTTGAACCATCTGCATGTTTTCGTTGATCACTTCACTCACGCGACTTATAACCTCTTCTTTCTGGACTTCGGGTGCAGCTATGTCACGGATTATGGCTCCCACGATCTTCCCTTTTCTGATTGGAAATATCGAAACACTCAACACCGTATCTTCATAATGAATATCACGATTTACAACATCCTCTCCTGATTGAAAAACAAACGAAAAAAGATTGTAAAACTGGTAGGGGAGGAGTGTCTTCAAATCAGCTCCTACCAAACCGGGGATAATTTCATTAATATCTCTGGCATCGTCACCCAGTAAATCAATAAAGCTCTTATTTGATTCTATGATTTTAAGTTTATCATCTGCAATTACAACACCTGATGGTATCTTTTGTAACATGGCTGAAACTGTTTCTGATGCTTCTTTCGCCAGTAATTGTTCACGACGGGCGATCTTCTCAGATACCTGAAGTGCATCCTGCGTCTTTGCTAGTTTTTCGTTGGTTATCTTGAGTGCCTTGATGTATTCCTGACGGTTCCGGAGTGTGAAATTCACGCACATATCTGTACGGGCAAGGCCCTGAGCTACTGCAATTGCAAAGTCATGACATGATGGATATCCACATGCACCACAGCCTACTGCTTCGTCCTGATCCTTCTTGCCGAGCAGTTTAAATACTTCTCCGATCTTTTCATCTCCAGGCATCGCTAACCGCTTATCGTTGATTTGAAATGTGCGGGAAAAATCCAGTGAATCATATTCGCTGATATGCTGATTCCATTGGTCAAGATCAAATGTTTTAAGCCTTTTTCTTGAATATTTGGTAACCAGGGAACGACGCAGGAACTTATCTCCGTTTGAAGAGGTTCCCGGACCCATCAGACATCCATCACAGTAAAAAAGGTTAAAATGGTTGTTGATGTTTTCAGGATGAAGCTCAAACTCCCGTAATGCATTTAAGACATTGTCTCTCCCTTCAGCAGTGATGACCGAAGATGTAAGCAGGTCTTCACTGATCTCTCCGGCTTGCAGAAGACCATTGCTGATTGGATAAAGCGAGCCTTTATATCCGATAGGTTCATCAAATTCAGTAAATTCCTGATTGCTTTCTGTTATCGAAAATTCTTTAAACATTTCGCGCAGTTCTTTGAAAGTAAGAACGGCATCAACATGGCCATCTTCTTCAGAAGTCGCAGCTTCTTTCTTGAAATCTATGCAAGGACCAATGTAGACCATTTTAACTTCAGCGCCATATTTCTGATGTACTACTTTAGCAGATGCAATCATTGGCGATATTATTGGCGCCAGATTCTCTACTAGTTCGGGGTGGTATTTTTCAATCATTCCAACTATTGCAGGACAACATGAAGAGATATAATATTTGCCTTTGAAATTTGTAAATAGTTCAAAATATTTTCGGGCAACAAGATCGACTGCGAAGGCTGCCTCTATGACATAGGTGAATCCAAGAGCCCTGATCATTGAAACAAACTTGCGATAATCAGTGATGTCAGAAAACTCTCCTGATATGCTTGGACCACAGACAGCAACTACTGGTTGGCCGGATTGCAGTAATGTCTTGACCTCTTCTCTTGAATCGGTAAAAACGACGGCATCGGATGAACAGGCAATTACACAGCTACCGCAGCCTATACAACGGTCGGCTACAATGAAAGGTGTTGCTTGTGTCGCTTTTACCTCTATGGCTTTAACCGGGCATATACGAACACAGGCATATGATTGTTTGCATTTGTTTTCTAGTATTCTTACCAGTGCCATTCGATGTAGTTTTCAGATCAGATTAAATGGTCAAAACATTTGACCATCAAATCAATCACATTATTATGATCTACATGTTCATAAACATTTTCGGCAATCTTTATTTTCGGACCGTTCTCACAGCTTCCGAAACAGTGACCACCATGAAAATAAACTTTTTCTTCCAGATGATTTTCAGTGATATACTGTTTAATTGTATCCACTGTTTTTTTGTTTCCCCTCGAAAAACAGGAACTGCCAAGGCAGATCATTATTTCAATCCTGTTATCTTCCATGTCATTTATTGCAAATTAATCCCAAATTATCATCCCTTTTATGTTTGAACGATAATTATTATAAAATATTGATTATTGACTGTAAAAATACCTGTTTGTTCTTTATTAAACGACTAAATCTCTGTCTTTTATTTGATCATTTTTTAAATAATGCAAAAAACTGTTTAAAATGAATATAAATATTATCCACTTCCGACCTCGGAATTATAATAAAAAACGTTGTTAATATATTGTTATTCAGTGTGTAAATATCTTTGATGATGAGTACAAAGATACAAATTTACTGTTAAGAAAGTAACAGTGTTATATTTATAACAAAATAGTAATTGTAATATGCTAATCGTTTGCTATATTTACAACGAAGACTGGATTTTCTTTTGTTTAATTTAAACAATCAATTATGGGCAGGTCTATTAAGGAACTACTTGAAAATCAGCCTAATTTGAGTCGTGATCGTCTCATTCCAATTCTTCAGGAGATTCAGGATGAGAATGGTTATCTATCAGAAGAGGCCATTATTGTGACAGCTGAATTTTTAAAGCTTCCCACCAGTAAAATATACGGGGTTGCAACCTATTATGACCAGTTCAGATTTGAACCCAGAGGAAAATACCATATCCGTATTTGCAGAGGGACTGCCTGTCATGTTGAAGGATCTCTCAATTTTCTAAGTGAACTGGAGAAATTACTGAAAATAAAGTCAGGTCAGACTTCGAGGGATGGGTTATTCAGCCTTGATATTGTAAGATGTATCGGTGCTTGTGGGTTGGCTCCGGTTATGGATATCAATCAGGAATTTTATACAGGATTTTCTATTCCTGATCTTTCCCGTATTATCAATACTTATCGTTTAAAGGTATAGCTATGATAGTTCAAAACGATGATCTGAAATTGAAACTCCGGGCATTTCTGAATAATGCAACTTCCGTTCAGCAGAAGACTGATATCGATTTATTGAGTCTTATCCTGCGTGAGAGAGTTGAGAAACCGGTTATTTATATTGGAACCTCTACCTGTGGTATGGTTGCAGGAGCAGGTAAAACCCTGCAGACTATTAAAAATTACCTCGAAGAAAAGGAAATTGATGCCGAAGTCGTTGAAGTCGGTTGTATTGGCCTATGTTCTGTTGAACCTGTATTGGATGTTCAGTTACCTGGCCGGGCACGTATTTCTTTTCAGCGTGTGACAGCTGATAAGGTTGACTATATTCTCGATGGCATTCTGAACAATGAGCTGCCTGTTGAAGATGTTTTTTATCAATATGCTCAGACAAAATCTGAACCATGGCCCAAGGTGCCTTTCATCAACCAGATTCCTTTCTTTGCCAATCAAAATCGTATTGTTTTGAAGAACTGTGGTATCATCAACCCTGAGGATATTGTTGAATATATTGCAGGTGGAGGATATCGTGCTTTTGTCAAGACTATAAGGAATTATACTGCTGATAAAGTTTGTTCTATTGTCGAAGAATCCGGACTCAAAGGAAGAGGTGGTGGTGGGTATCCCACTGGTCAGAAATGGAGAACCACATTGATGACTGCTGATGATGAAAAATTTATGATCTGTAATGCCGATGAAAGTGATCCGGGAGCATTTATGGACAGAGCTGTCATTGAGGGCGATCCACATAGGGTTATTGAAGGCATTGCAATTGCAGCATATGCAATAGGTGCAGGGAAGGCTTATATCTATATTCGCGCTGAGTACGATCTGGCCTTTAAACGCATGAAAAATGCTTTGAAGCAGGCGTATGATTTCGGGGTGCTGGGAAGCAATATTATGGACAGTGGCGTTAATGTCTTCATTTCTGTTCGTCAGGGTGCCGGAGCTTTTGTTTGTGGCGAAGAGACTGCCCTTATTGCCAGTATTGAAGGACGAAGAGGCATGCCTCGTAATAAACCCCCATACCCGGCTGAACATGGTTTATTTGAAAAGCCAACTGTCGTAAATAACGTTGAAACGCTTGCCAATATTTCATCTATTCTGGATAATGGACCACAGTGGTTCTCTTCAATTGGAACCCTAACCAGTAAAGGGACAAAAGTCTTTGCAATGTCAGGAAAGATTAAGAATACAGGTCTGGCAGAAGTCAGCATGGGTACATCCTTGCGTGATCTTGTCTTTACTATCGGAGGAGGCATAAAGAAATCAAAAAGATTCAAAGCATTACAGATTGGCGGTCCATCCGGTAGCTGTATGCCCGAATCTTTACTCGACACTCGGGTAGATTATGATGAATTAAAACAAAACGGACTCATGATGGGTTCGGGTGGAATGGTAGTGATGGATGAAGATACCTGCATGATCGATATTGCAAAGTTCTTTACTGACTTTTTACAAAAAGAAAGCTGTGGCAAATGTATTCCCTGTCGTGAAGGGACAAAAAGAATCCTTGAGATTCTCAGGCATATTACGATGAAACCGGGAGACGAAAAGGGACATGAAACACTTGAACGTTTTAAAGGTGTCATGCAGCTCGAGAGTCTGGCTGGTGTAATCAAGGATACCTCACTTTGTGGTCTTGGTAGAACTGCTCCTAATCCTGTGTTAAGTACACTTCGTTGGTTCAGGGATGAATATGAAGAACATATCTTTGACAGAAAGTGCCGTGCCGGTATCTGTCGTGAATTACGAACATTTAGTATTGATGTCGATAAGTGTACAGGTTGCACGGCATGTTATAAGAAATGTCCGGAGAATGCTATTGTTGGTTCACCACGTATGCCGCATTTTATTATTGCCGAAAAGTGTATCGGTTGCGGTATCTGTTTTGATACCTGCAAGTTTGTGGCTATTTCAGTTTCATAAAGTTAAATTTACATTCGATGATTTTTGATATTGAAGTCAATAACAAAACCATAAAAGCAAAGAGAGGGGAGAGTATCCTGCAGGCGCTGAACCGCAACGGGATTAAAGTTCCTACACTCTGTTTCATGGAAGATTTTACGCCTACCGGAGCCTGCCGAATGTGTGTTGTTGAAGTTGAGGGTCATGTCGATCTTATTCCTGCCTGTTCTCATCCGGTTGAAGAATGGATGAAAATTAAGACCCATTCTCCAAGAGTTATCCTTGCCCGTAAAACAATTGTAGAGCTCTTACTGGCGAATCATCCTGACGACTGTCTGTATTGTATACGGAATGGAAATTGTGAATTGCAGAACTTTGCCGAAGAACTCGGAATAAGGGAACGTCGTTTTTCAGGGAAAAGAAATAAATATAAAATTGATCAGGCCAGTTCCTCAATTGTTAAAGATCAGGCAAAATGCATTCTTTGTGGACGATGTGTACGCGTTTGTGAAGAACAAATGACTGTTTCTGCACTTGAATTTATCAAACGTGGCAGCAAAATGGTCATTGGCACTACTTTTGACAAGCCGATAAACCTTTCTAGTTGCATTAACTGTGGACAATGTACAATAGCGTGTCCGACAGGATCGTTATATGAAAAGGATCATCTGGCTGCTGTTTATGAAGCATTGCATAATCCGCTTAATCATGTGGTAATTCAATATTCTCCAACTATTTCTGTGACTTTAGCCGAAGAGTATTATCTCAAACCGGGGAAAGATGTAAATGGAATGTTGAATGCCATCTTACACAAAATAGGGTTTGACAAGGTGTTTGAAACAGCTTTCGGTGTTGATCTGGCGATCAATGAACTCGCTGCTGAGTTGCTCAGTAGGATAAAAAAAGGCAATTCTTTGCCTATGCTTTCTGGTGATTGTCCTGCCTGGGTTAAATACCTTGAACAGGTTAATCCTGAAATGTTACCTATGTTGACTACTTGCAAGTCTCCTCAACAGATGACAGGGGCTATCAGCAAATCCTTTTATGCTGAGACAAGGCAGATAGATTCTGAAAAGATTGTCATGGTGTCTGTAATGCCATGTACAGCCAAGAAATTTGAAGCACAGCGTGAAGAAATGATCCAAAAGGGTATAGCCGATGTTGATATTGTCATTACGACCAGAGAACTGAGCAGGATGATCCGTTTGCATGGAATCAATATTCAACAGCTGGAACCTGAAACTGCCGATATCCCCATGAGTAGCCGTTCCTCTGTTGCAAAAATTGCCGGAGTAGTTGGTGGCGAAACCGAAGCCTTGTACAGAACACTTCACTTCATGATAACCGGCAAAGAAGCTGAATTTTTCAAACTGCCCGAAGCCAGAAATGTAAGAGGACGTAAGGAATTTAAGATTGAGATTGGAGAATTTGTTTTTGGATTTTGTATTGTAAATGGATTGAAATATGTTAAGCCGCTTCTGGATGAAATTGCTGCCGGTAAAAATGATCTGCATTTTATTGAAGTAATGGCTTGTCAGGGCGGTTGTGTAAATGGTGGAGGACAAACAGTGATTACTGATAAATCACTCATAAAAGTGAGGTCCAGATCATTGTACGAAATTGATGATAAAGAGTCTGTTAAGTCAGCTCACAAGAATCAGGGGGTACAGGATCTTTATAAAAACTATCTGGGTAAACCACTGAGTGAACGTTGTATGACACTTTTACACACCACATATAAAGAACGTGATGTATTGTTGTAATTTTATATTTCAGATTTAAAACAAGAAAAACGTGGAGATTAAAGGATATGCCCGGCGCAGACAATTGGTTTTTACACTGAAGGATCGGTGTAGGGTTTGTTATACATGTGTGCGCGAATGTCCGGTCAAAGCAATCCGAATCGTCAATGGTCAGGCCGAAGTAATGCACCAACGTTGCATTGGTTGTGGTAGTTGCGTTAAAGTATGCAGCCAGGAAGCCAAAGTTTATGTACAAACCATTGATGAAGTTGTTGAATTTTTAAATGCTCCGGGTAAAGTCGCTGCAATGATTGCTCCCAGCTTTCCGGCCGAATTTATTGATATTCCTGATTATCATGTCCTGATAGGTATGATCAGGAAACTGGGTTTTGATTATGTTACTGAGGTTGGATTTGGAGCCGATATGATTGCAAGAGAATACAGTCGTATATTGAGTGATCATAGCTCTGAACCATGTATTTCATCAGACTGTCCTGCCGTAGTTTATTTTGTTGAACACTATCATCCCGATAGCGTCAAATCTCTGGCTCCTATTGCTTCGCCAATGGTTGCTATGAACAGGATAGTTCATAAAAAGTATGGTGATGATGTCAAGACGGTTTTCATTGGACCTTGTGTTGCTAAGAAAGCTGAGTCGGATGAAATAGATGAAGTCATAACCTTTCGTGAATTGAGGGAAATGTTCGAAATGTTTAATATCACTCCTGATCAGATTGAACCTACCGATTTTGACCCTCCACATGCCGGTAAAGGAGGTATATTCCCTGTAAGCCGTGGGCTGCTTCAATCTACAAACGTTGCAGAAAGCATAATTGATGGTTTGATTATTATAGCCGGTGGCAGATTAAAAATGCGTGAGGCTGTAAAAGAGTTCGAAGATGGAGATCTGGGGCAACAGCATCTTGAAGTTTTGTGTTGCGAAGGATGCATTATGGGGCCAGGCATGTCGAAAGGTGGGAAAAGATATATCCGCCGCAAGCAGGTTGGTAATTATGTGTCACAACGTTTGCATGATCTGGATAAAGATCAGTGGAAAAGAGATATTCGGGAGTTCAGTAGTGTTGATTTCTCCCAAACGTTCGAACCACTCGACCGGCGATTGCAGACTCCTTCTGCTGAACTGATCGAAAAAGCCCTGCAAACCATGGGCAAGTACACGGAAAAAGATCATCTGAATTGTGGCGCATGTGGTTACGACACCTGTTTCGAACATGCAATGGCCATAGCTGAAGGTTTGGCTGAAACAGAGATGTGTTTGCCTTATACAATCGAAAGTCTGCACAGTACTATTCTTGCGTTGAATATTTCAAATGAAAGTCTTGAAACTGCACAGCAGGCACTTCGTCAAAGTGAAAAGCTTGCAGGAATGGGCCAATTATCAGCTGGTATAGCTCATGAGTTGAACAATCCTTTAGGTGTGATCACTATGTATAGTAATATATTGTTGGATGAATTACCTGAAGATCACCCCATGCGTAAAGATCTGGCTTTGATTTCTGAACAGGCAGATCGTTGTAAAAAAATTGTTGGAGGTCTTCTCAACTTTGCACGCAAGAATCAGGTTTATCTGGTTGAAACAAATATGTTAACATTTATAAAAAAGAGTCTGGATTCAGTCATACATCCCAAATCTGTAGAACTTGTATTTAAACACAATCTCTCAAATCCGATGGCTTTTGTAGATAATGATCAGATGATGCAGGCATTAACCAATCTTGAAAAGAATGCCATTGAAGCTATGCCATCGGGTGGAAAACTTTCTGTTGAACTGACTGATAATGATACAGAAGTAATTATTCGGATCAGTGATTTGGGTTCAGGTATTCCTCAGGAACACATGGAGAAGATCTTTACACCGTTCTTTACAACCAAAGAATTGGGTAAAGGAACGGGATTAGGACTTCCATTGGTTTATGGAATCGTTAAAATGCACAGGGGAAAGATCGATGTAGTCTCTAATGCAGATAAAAGTAAAGGCAGAACAGGTACTACTTTTTCGATTACATTACCAAGATTTAAATCGGTTTAAAATTTTTGAATACGTTTATTCGTATGCATATAACAAATTCTTGAAAATGAATAAAACTATACTGATTGTTGATGATGACATGGATTATCTGTTGCAGACAAGAATAAAAGTCGAGCAGTTTGGATTTAAAGTCATCACAGCCGAAAGTCAGAAAGAAGCTGAGAAAATTCTTGAGTTTACACATCCTGATCTTGCCATTTTTGATCTGATGATGGAAAATGATGACAGTGGCTTCATTCTTTGCTATAAACTAAAGAGAAAATATCCTGAAGTGCCTATCATCATTGCAACAGGAGTAACTGCCGAGACTGGAATGCTGTTTGATATTACCGGTGATGATGAACGCAAATGGATTAAGGCTGATCTCTTTCTTGATAAGGGAATAAGAGCCGATCAATTACAAAGAGAGATTAATAAGTTGTTAAAATTATAAGTATGGCAAGTTTTAAGGTGCTTGTTGTTGATGATGAACCCGGGATCCGAATGGGAACCAGGCGCATCCTTCAAAATTTTAAGGTCGACTATCCATTCATGGATGAGCATATCGATTTTGAAATACTGGAAGCAGCGACAGGGGAGGATGCGATTGAAATTATTGATGTACAGTTACCCGATATTGTATTACTCGATAATAAGCTTCCGGGTATCCAGGGTATTCAGGTTTTAGAATATATCAGAAACAAACAATACGATATTGTTGTGGTCATGATTACTTCTTATGCATCCCTTGAATTGGCTGTCAAAGCAACCCGCGATGGGGCCTATGATTTTATTCCAAAGCCATTTACACCTCAGGAACTCAGGGCATCTATTGAAAATATTACAAAACAGCTCTTTTTGCGAAGGATGACCCAAACACTCAATAATGAAGGCAAACATATCAGGTTTCAATTTATGAGTGTTTTGTCACATGAATTAAAGGCTCCGCTCAATGCTATTGAGGGATATCTGAGAATGATTGGTGAAAAACAGATGGGTGATAATGTTGACTCCTACAAAGAAATGATCGACAGGTCTCTTGAACGTGTTAAAGGGATGCGTCAGCTTATTCTCGACATGCTCGATCTTACCCGTTTAAAGTCAGGCAAGCCAATGCACAAGCTTCAACAGATCGTTCTTTCTGATATTGCACGTATATCGAAAGATACGGTAAGGCCTTTTGCCATCCAAAAGGATGTGGATGTATATATAACATGTCCCCAAAACATTGTAATGAATTTCGACCCTGGCGAAATGGAGATTATTTTAAATAATCTTTTATCGAATGCCGTTAAGTATAATCATGAAGGCGGAAGGGTTGATTGCCAGATTACATCTGAAAAGGATGTAGTCAATATTTCAGTCAGTGATACAGGTATTGGAATGAGTGATGAAGAGCAACTTCATATTTTTGAGGACTTTGTGAGAGTCAGAAATACCAAGACCCGACAGATTACAGGTACTGGTCTGGGATTATCAATTGTAAAAAAGATTGTTGATTCATATGGTGGAAAAATAACTCTTCAGAGTTTTCCAGATAAGGGATCAACTTTTAATATAACTTTACCCCGTGAATTCAGTTTCGAACAGGTAAATTGAAGTAACATATGAAATGATTTTGCTTCATATGGATTACGTTATTATCTTTGTGAAAATTAATAACAACTTCGTTCATTAACCCTTAACAAAATAGAATGAAGCTACTCCCTGATAAAACAGTTGAACGCCTCAGTCAATACCGTAGAGCAATGTTGAAAACCCTTGCAAGTGGCAAGCATCACATATACTCTCATGAAATTGCCAGTATGCTGCATATCACCCCTGTACAAGTCAGGCGTGATATAATGCTCATTGGATATACCGGGACCCTGAGACATGGATATGATGTAAAAGAACTGATTGATATAATCGGTACTATCATTGATATCGACGAAGGTACACGCATTGCCGTTGTAGGTGCAGGGGCATTAGGTAGTGCCATTATACGTTATTTTAATGGTAAAAGGGCTAAGCTCTCAATAGTAGCGGCTTTTGATGTGAATCCCGATAAATTAAATAAAATATATGCGGGGGTCTATTGTTACCCATTCGAGAAATTACAGGAGGTAATTCGTAACGAGAATATTCAAATTGCAGTCATTGCCACACCTGCATCAGAAACCGCAAAAGTTGCTGAAGCACTTGTAAATGCGGGAGTAAAAGGAATTCTTAACTTTACTACTTCTCCAATCAACGTATCTCCTCAGGTATATCTTGAAGAATATGATATTATTACTTCTCTTGAAAAAATTGCATACTTTGCAAAACAAGGCAAGGGAAGATAATATTTATCAAAAGGTCTGATTAATCATCAGACTATATTCTGTGAAAAGTAATAAAAAAGAACCCATGCGTGTTTTCTATGGCCTTGATGAAATTCATTTAATCCCTAATCCTGTAATCACTACCGGATCTTTCGATGGTGTTCATCTTGGTCACAGGACTATTATAAACCGCATTAATGACCTCGCACGTAAGTGTAATGGCGAATCAGTGCTGATTACTTTTGATCCTCATCCTCGTAAAGTCCTTTATCCGCAAACTTTTGGTAAAGAACTAAGGCTAATTACTACTTTAAAAGAGAAAATTGAACTGTTAAGCAAGGTCGGTTTACAAAACCTTGTCATCATTCATTTTACGCCTGAATTCTCAAATATGAGTTCTGTGGATTTTATTCGCGATATACTTGTTTCAAGACTTCATGCCCATAAGGTAGTCATTGGTTTTAATCATCAGTTTGGTCATAACCGGGAAGGTAATTTTGATTATCTCTATGAGTTGGGTCAGTATTATGGTTTTGGTGTCGAAGAGATCCCCGAGCAGGATATTGACAATGAAACCGTGAGTTCTACTAAGATCAGAGAGGCCCTTTCTCTTGGAAGAATTCAGCGGGCAAACGCGTATCTCGATCATTTTTATTTTATCAATACAATATTGCGCAAAGGCAATGAAGTGATGAAGCAAATGACTTTTCCTTCTTACCGTGTGGGTATAGATGATGAAATTAAGCTTGTCCCTCCTTTGGGCGTTTATGCTATATCTATTCAGTTCCACGAACACCAGTTAAAAGGGATGCTTAACGTCAGAAAAGGTATTGATTCAGTGATTCCAAGAGTTGATGTTCATCTTTTTAGTGAACCGGAATCACTCAATAGCATGGAGGTAAATGTGTGCTTTCATAAGAGAATTCGCGACGAAATGGATTTCAGTTCTCATGCCGCTCTACGCAAACAGTTGAAGCGCGACCGTGAGGAAATCGGAGATTTGATCTATTGATATTTATAAGAGATTTTATAATTGTTTTTGGTTATGTTGTACGATAATGTTGGTGATATAGGGAGGCCCCTGGTGGGTTTCCAAGGCAGAATCACAGAAAATGTAGGGGCCGCCCTTGTGGCCGCCCACGAGTAATGAAGATTTTTATGTTTTCCATGGGCGGCCACAAGGGCGGCCCCTACATTTTCTTACAACAGAACCAAGAAAAACAAAATTAAAAGAGTTTCTTAAAGCGTTTTATTCTGAAAAGGAATATTTATAATATCTTTGCTCGTTAAGATGCTATATTCGGATCGCAATTCCCTGGCTGTTTATAGTTGATCGGAACACGAAATAAATATGGATTATCAGGATAAAACCAGAGAAGAACTTATTCAGGAGTTGCAAGCTTTACAACATCGGAATAATTTCTTAACGTCAACATACGAAAAAGATATTTCAAGACACAAAGAAATTGCGGAAAAACTGACAGTCAGCCGTGATCTTCTCAGCAACCTTGCCGGTCTGGTACCCGGAGTGATTTACCAATACCGTTTATATCCTGACGGACATTCATCATTTCCCTATTCAAGCCCCGGGATAAATGAAATATATGAAGTAACTCCTGAAGAAGTAAGGGATGATACTTCTCCTATTTTAGACAGATTTCATCCCGATGACTTCGAATATGTCAAAGAGGCTATTGGAGAATCGGCCCGTACATTAGATATCTTTTATTCTGAGTTCAGAGTCATCCTTCCTATTCAGGGTCTGAGGTGGAGATGGTGTCAGGCATACCCTGAGCGGATGCCTGATGGTGGGACACTCTGGCATGGTATCGTTCTGGATACTACAGAACGAAAGCTGGCCGAAGAGAAGCTACTGCATATGGTTGATGAACTCCAGAGGAGTCAACGTATGGCTCATGTCGGTAACTGGAAACAGGATCTGATAACAGGTATTTACACTTCATCAGATGAATTATTAAGAATATTCGGATTCCCACTGGGAAGCTATCTGAAAATTCAAAATATTTCTGAATGCATTCATCCTGATGACCTGGTTCGAGTTATGAACAGACGTAGGGAATTGTTGCAGAGCAAAGAGAGTTATACGATAGAATTCAGAATAATAACAAGAGATACTGGCCAGGTCAAAAACTTAAAGTCAATAGGTGAAATCCAGTGTGATGTCGATGGCAATCCAATTGCTATTGTTGGAACAATTCAGGATGTGTCACATAGCGATAAATCTGAAGAGGTTCAGAAACAGTTAAAATTGTTGAGCAGGGCGATTGAGCATAGTCCTGTATCGGTTGTGATAACCAATAAGGATGGACTTATTGAATATGTCAACCCAAAATTTGAAGCTTTAACCGGATATTCTTTAGATGAAGCCAAAGGCCAAAACCCAAGTATCCTGCAATCAGGTAAACATCCTATAGAATTTTACAAAGGACTGTGGGAAACCATAATGTCAGATAAAGAGTGGAAAGGGGAATTCAATAACAAAAAGAAGAACGGCGAATTATATACAGAAAGCGCTATCATCTCACCCATTTTAAACGGGCATGGCGAGATCTCTTATTTTGTTGCAGTAAAAGAAGACATTACAGAGAAGAAAAGGATGCTTGAGGATCTTATAAAAGCAAAAGAAAAAGCCGAAGAAAGCGACAAGCTTAAAACAGCCTTCCTCAATAACATTTCTCATGAAATCAGGACGCCATTCAACGGAATGCTTGGATATCTGTCGATACTTCAACACGATGAATTATCACAAAACGAAAAGGATGAGTATTTCGGCATCATCAACAATAGTGCATACAGGGTAATGAATACCATTAACGATATTGTTGAGATCTCTCAAATCCAGTCAGGACAAATGAAACTTGTGCGTCAGGAGGTCTCTGTTAAAAATGTGGTAGAAGAGCAGTTTAACCGTTTTAAATCAGAAGCTGAACGCAAAGGACTTGCTTACCTTTTAACCTTTGATCTCCCCACGGAAATAGCTTTGATTTCAACCGATGGCTTAAAACTTAAAACAATAATATATAACCTGATTGATAATGCTTTAAAATTCACTGCATCCGGATCTGTTGAATTTATTATCAGTAAAACGGGGGATTTTCTGAAATTCACGATAAGGGATACCGGTATTGGTATTCCTGAAAATAAGAAACCCACTATTTTTGATCGATTTATGCAGGTAGATGCCTCTAATACAAGGCTTTTTGAGGGTTTGGGGTTGGGCCTTTCAATTTCTAAAGCATATATTGAAATGATGAATGGAGAAATATGGGTTGACAGTGAAGTAGACAAAGGCTCCTCGTTCTTTTTTACCATTCCTTACAAAAGTATTTCCGACGAATTAATATCAGGAAAAGCGAGTATCCCTGTCCATCATTTGACGCAGCATCTTAAGAAGCTAAAGATTTTAATAGCTGAAGATGATGAGATATCTATGGAACTCATTCATTATGTAGTAAGATCAATAGGCAAAGAGATCCTGTTTGCCAGAAACGGCGTTGATGCCATAGAAGCCTGTCGCAATAACCCGGATATCGATCTGGTATTAATGGATATTAAAATGCCCGGAATGGATGGCCACGAAGCAACACGCCAAATAAGGCAATTTAATCCCGGTGTAATTATTATTGCCCAAACTGCATTTGCTTTTACGGGAGATCAGGAGGAAGCAATAGAAGCAGGATGTAACGATTATATTTCAAAACCTTTAAATAAACACTCATTACTCGAGTTGATTAAAAAGCACTTTTGATTCATTTATATCTTAGCGTACGAAGGGGCATCCCTACATTTTCTACATTACTTTTATAGCGAACGAAGGAGATGTAGAGAGGCCCCTATATTTGTGCCATATGGCAAAATTGATAAATTTTTTACTTTATAAAATTTATCAATTGTCTGGAACAGTGATATATGGCACAAATGATGATAATGACAGATTGGCGACTTTGTTGCCAAATGGCATTATCTTGTGGGTCTCCAGGGCATAATCGTACCATAGAACACAGCACTTGATAACCTATGAATTATGTAACTTTTTACATTTTTAATGTAACAATTAATGCGGTTTTAGAATGTTACTTTAGGGATTATTTAAACATGTAATATTTAAATAACACTGGAAGTACAAAAGTCAATAAAATCAACCCATTCAACCGGGAGCAAACTGAGTCCATTTACTTCTAAAGGCCCATTATGAAAAATAACAGTGTAATAAACGCCACTAATACTGTAGGAAACTCCAGGTCGCGCAAAGACAAATCAAGTTTTTTGAAAGAAGATACAACAAGAGTCAACGGCATAAACAATTACTTAAGGCAAGTGACTTTAAACCGTAAAAATGAATCCAATCACTCATCTGATAATATTGATAAATATAGTATCATTCTTCCTGGAACGACAAAATATACTTCGGATAAATATAAAGAATTATACGATTTTGCCCCTTCGGCATACATTACCCTTTCCAGAAACACGGATATCATAGAGATGAACCTTTCCGGAGCCAATATGATTGGTATCGCACATACAGATTATAGAAGCCAGCCGTTCAGCTTTTTTGTTAATGATGAAACTAAACCGGTGTTCAATCAATTTATCCGTTCTGTTTTTAGAAGTAATGATAAAGTATCGTGTGAAGTGACGCTTTTCTCTGACTTCAACTTGTCTAAATATGTCAAACTAACAGGGATTGCGAATGAAGATAATAACCAGTGTCTTGTAAATGTGATTGATATCTCGTCTCAAAAAGAAGCAGAAAAGAATTTAATCATGGCTAAAAGGGAACTGGCTTTTCAAATATTCGAAAAGGAACTTCTGGCTGAAAAACTCACCATTGCAAAAGATAAAGCCGAAAGCAAGGTAAAGATCAAATCTATTTTCCTTGCCAATATGGTTCATGAAATCAAGACCCCCCTGAATGGTATACTTGGTTATTCGGATCTGTTAAAACAAAAAGATCTTTCAGATGAAATGCAACAGTTTTGCATAAGTATGATCGATAAAGGTGGTATTCATCTGCTGAATATTGTAAATAATGTATTAAGCGATACTAAAAAAGAGGTTTTACAGAACGAAGTTACGATTACGCCTTGCAACATCAATGAGCAAATAGAATATATTTATAATTTCTTCAAGCTTGAAGTTGAAAAAAAAGGATTGCAAATCTCGTTTCAAAACAGTTTACCGAATTATGAAGCGGTCATTGATACCGATAGCGATAAAATAAATGGTATCCTGACTAACCTGGTAAAGAACGCTATTTCATACTGCGATGAAGGTTCTATTGAAATAGGATATACCTTAAAACCGGTAAATCGACAGGAAGTATTATTTTCAGGAATGTTTAGTGAACATCGGGAAAAGCCACATAATCTGGTAAATATTGAGTTTTTTGTAAAAGACACAGGGATTGGTGTTCCCATAAATAAGCAGGAAGCCATATTTGGACGCTATGTTCAGGTCGACAGTAATGATAAAAGAGCAGCTCACGGTGTTGGCTTAGGCCTTGCCATTTCGAAAAATTATGTCGAAATGCTTGATGGAAAAATATGGTTAGAAAGTGAGCCGGGTAATGGTTCAATATTCTATTTTACGATCCCTTTTATCAGTAAACAGTCAAAAAAACTGGTCATGGCAAATTGTAAATCCAAAGAAATGCCCCTTAATGATATTAAAGATCTCAAAATATTGATAGTCGACGACGATATATCATTAGGAATGCTTCAGGCCGAATTAGTGATAAATAACAGCATTTTTGTCCAGAATGTATATAACGGAATAGAAGCATTGAAAGCCTGCAAAATGAATAATGATTTTGATCTGATACTGATGGATATTAACATGCCTAAGATGAATGGATTTGTTGCTGCAGAACAAATCAGACAGTTGAATAAAGATGTCATCATCATTGCCCAAACTGTCTATCCCCAGGAAGAAGAAATTGCATTGGCCTATAATGCCGGTTGCAATGATTATATCCTAAAGACATTGAATAAAAGCACAATGCTTGAACTACTTGAAAAATATTTTAGTAAAACACAAAATCAGTTTGGAGAAATAAAGATAGAGGTAGCTTAGTTTGGAAGATTGGGTTAATTGGTTTGTATTCGGTATGTAGAGGCGCAAGTTATTGCGTCTCTACTGCGTTTTATTATTTAATAAACCCATGAACGGTAAGGAACCCCACTCCCCCATCAAAGATCATCTGGACCCCGATAGTGGCAATGATCAAACCGATGATACGGACAATGGGTGACATCAGGTTGAGTTTGATCAGGAAGTTTCCAATCTTATTGGCTGAGAGCATGATGATCAGGTTAACTCCTATCGCTGCTATAACTGCCACTACGGTGATCAGGGTTCCGTATTGGGCCGGGAAGGTAACGGTTGCTGTGATGGTTCCAGGGCCTGCTATCATGGGAATTGCAAGGGGGACAGATGCAATGTCCTGAATCCTTTCATCCTTACCGATATTGATCAATACCCCTTTCTGCAAGGCGTTCCAGCCACTATAGACCAGTACCATTCCGCAAGTGACCCGGAATGAGTAGAGTTGAATTTTAAAGATAAAGGTAAATATCATATTGCCCAACGTAAGAAAAAGCAATAGGATGACAAGGGCTGTTATTGATGATTTGATAGAGACATACCGCAACTCCTTTTCAGTCAGTTGCCCCCGTAAAGAATTGATTACAAAAATCTTCTGAAAAGGATTGATCAATGCAAGCAGCGTTACAAAGGTACTGATGAAAACCTCAGTCTTAAAAACAGTCAGCGTTTCGAATAAAACCATAATTAGTAAATTGCAGGATATATGTCATAGAAATCAATACAAATTTACAAACATTACGCTAAGGAAATGGTTTTAAATTGCACGAATACAATCTTCCTTTAGAAACTGTTTAGATTTTATTTAACTACTTACCCTTATACCTCATTTTTAGCGGTGGCTGGTGCAGATTTGTAATCTGCACCATTTAAAGCAAGAATATGCAATCCACATAATTGTATAGTTTTCAAGCTATATGCAAAAGTTATGAGGTGCGGATTACAAATCCGCACCAGCATAGTCAATCCCCTACGGGGAAAAGATATATAATGGGAATGTTTCTATTGATATTTATCCCCTACGGGGAAATTTAAACAGTTTCTTGGAATTTCAAAAAGTGTTTGAAGAAGTTCAAACACTTTTTTTTATTGGTTTAGATCAATAAAAAAGTTGTCCAATATCATCTTCTAACCTGTTATCATAGTGGGAGGTCAAGATAAATATCGTTCTAAAGCGCTATAACTTTGTATCCAGCAAAACAAAGAATATTTCCGATTAAGAAATAATACAAATTCACATTTTAAAAAAGAAGTTATGTTGTACACAAATTTAAAACACGTTGAAAATGCTGCTCACCATAATAAGGTAATCAGTGAAAACGAAAATGTAATGGTTTGCTGCGGAAGAATGGGACCTATGTGTATTCCTGTATATAGCGTCATGGAAGAACTCGAAGACGATTATCAAAATGTTAAGTTCTATGATATGGAATTCGATAATCCTGAAGCTCATGTTATCAGGAATCTTCCTGAAGTAAGAGACTTTATGGGTATTCCCTTTGTTATTTATTATAAGAATGGTAAAGTGGTAAAAGCTACTTCCAGCATTCAGAATAAAGCTCAGATCACAGGCATCCTCGAATCTGTATTTACAATGGACACAGAAAGTAAACTAGTTTAAAAACATCAATACTATGATTATTTCAATAATAATATTTGTTGCCGCTTTCCTTCTGGTAGCTTTTCTGGCATCATTTTTCCTGAATTACTACAAAATGAAAAAAACGCCTGTTGTCGAAGACAATGGCAAGATTAAAAAACTATCTGACCAGAACTTTGAGCACCAGATTAAGAGCGGAATAATGCTTGTCGACTTTTGGGCTACATGGTGTATGCCTTGTAAGATGATGGCTCCAGTCCTCAACGATCTATCAGAAGACCTTACTGGAAACGCTTCAGTGGGAAAACTGGATGTAGATCAAAACCGTGCTGCTTCAGCAAAATATGGTGTAAGAAGCATCCCGACACTGGTGCTTTTTAAAAATGGTAAAGAGATCAATCGCTTTGTAGGAGTTAAAACAAAAGACTTTTTACTGAAAGAAATTCAGAAAGTCCAGTAATATTTGTCTACTACAGATAAAACTTATTGACTTTCAAATGGTTTAATAAATGGAAAATATATCTGAAATACACTATGAAAGCTAATTTCAATTCAATTATAAACAGTGAAACACCGGTTCTTGTTGACTTTTTTGCAGAGTGGTGCGGTCCCTGCAAGACCCAGTCGCCCATATTAAAAGATTTGGCAGCCGAATTGGGTGAAAAGGTTAAAATCATCAAGATTGATGTCGACCACAATACTGAGATAGCCGCTCGATATCAGGTCATGAGTGTTCCAACTTTAATGATATTTAAAAATGGAATACAAAAACACAAGCAACCGGGTGTTCATACCAAGTCGCAGATCATGAATATTATCAACCAAAATCTATAATAAAGTCTTTTATGAAAAATCCAAATTCAAAGAAGTTATGAAAAAAACATGGGTACTGCCGATAAAGTAATCAGAATACTGGTTGCTATCGTAATTGCTATTTTATTCTTCACTAATGTGATATCAGGTACTTTGGGAATTGTTTTACTTGTACTTGCAGCTATCTTCCTCCTGACAAGTGTTGTCAGTTTCTGTCCCCTTTACCTTCCATTTGGAATAAGAACCAATAAGACACAGGAGTAATTCACTATTATCATGTAGAGACGCAATATCTTGCGTCTCATTAATTGAAGATACACATAACACAGAGACGCAAGATATTGCGTCTCTACTTATTTTTTATATCTGCTTTTCCAGAGATTATAATAGTTCCACTGTTGTTTTATTATAAAATTCGACAAACCACGTATTGTTTTGAAATATAAGTTTATTGATACAACCGTTTTTAAGACGAGTTTTGAAGCTGCCGTATTCTCCTCCTGAGAGCGAATACAAGATAGAATTGGTAAGTCCACCATGAGAAACAACAATGATTCTTTGACCCATAAAATCAGTGACAATTCTATTTAGTCCTGTCATTGCGCGTTGTCTTAAATGTTCAAACTCCTCCTGGCCGGGGATAACACCATCGGGAAAACGACTACGCCGTTCCTCTGGCAGCAGACCTGAAGCAGCGCCATAAGAACGCTCCTTTATTTCTTCAACAACATGAACCTTCGATATGGAAAGACGTGATGCAATGATCTGAGCTGTTTCATAAGCCCTTTTCAGAGGACTCGAGACGACTGCATCCCATGACTCTATTTCAAAATAACGGGCAGTTTCACTGGCTTGTTCCCGTCCCAGCTCATTCAGTTCAATATCTTCAGTCCCCTGCAGTTTTCCCAATGAATTCCAATCAGTTTCTCCATGTCTGATAATACAAACGACCGTAGGTGTATTAATTTTATTGAATATTTTATCCATTTACTCCAAATCTTCAAACTAAATGACACTCCAGAATGAATAATATCTGACTATTCGTTCTGAAGTGTCGTTATAAGCAAAGATAATACTAAAAAACTTATCTTCCGGCTTCGATGAGCTTTGCAAAATACATCGCAAAAGAACGATACAAAAAGTGTGTCCACTTGCCAAAAGGAACAATGATTAAAGCCCATTGCACCAAAACGATCAGGTGTAACAAATACATCCAAATATTATTCTGCAAAATATTCAGATCAATAAAGGCACGAACTATCAATGCCGTTAACCCCATCAGTAAAAGCCAAATCACAAAGAACCAGTCAGAGGGTTGCGAAAACGTACTCACAGCCTTGCTTTTTTTGATTCTGCTCTTTACAAAATCAAATGTCACCAAAAAAATGATTACACTTTCCACATATCCAAGTACAATTATGAATAGGTTTTCAGAAGCAAACCAATCCAGAAAAACTGTAGTAAACAGTAACGCCAAATACCCCAGCACCAATATTAAATGCTCAAACCATCTGAATTGATTATCATCACAACCCAATGCTCTTTTCTGCGTAAACATATGCACTACCAGTTCCCAGATACTTTTCACATAAGTCATAAAGGAAACTTTTATTCCCGGTTTCTTAATGACAAACCACCACATCCTGATAACGTTGGGCAGTAGAATTAAAGTGAACACAGAACCTATGGCAATCATTTCAAAATAATGCCCAAAGTGCATAATGGATTCCAGTTCCCAATTCTGATTGTTTGCAAATGCTATCACCCCAATTGCTGCCAATAAAAATGCAATAATTGTTAACGGTAAAGATTTGTAAAGCAATCCTGATAAACCTGTCCAATCATATTTAGAGGTAAGCCAACGCCTGAGCGACATCATCAGTTCTCCGGGATTTGCTGTTTGTGGGCAGTTTGTGGTACATTCGCCACAATAGTAACACAACCATGGTTTCAGAGAAGATTTTATATCCTCTTCCATCCCTAAAACACTGCAACGCACCATATCACGCGGAAATGAATCATCAGGAGTGGATAATGAACAAACAGCTGTACAGGTACCGCAATTGTAACATGCATTAAAATTAACAGCGCCAAATTCCTTTAACGCTTCACCGAATTTTGGATCAATACCAGCCATTATTTTTTCAGTTTATATGAGAAATATTCATCCATATCATCCACTTCTCCGGTCTGTATAAAACCATACTTGATCAATGACATCAGATAGTACACAACCTCATGTTTGGGCATATTCAGTTTTTGAGTCAACTCAAGAATAGTTAAATCGCCATCCTTCAATGCATCCAGGATTGCTTTTTTTATGGTATTAAACGTTTTCAGATTATCTTTTGCCACCTGCGAAACCCCTTGCTTCTCTCTCAGGTATTTCGCAGTCTTTCCTTTTTCCACTTCCATAATATTCGTTTTTTCACAATCTTACATTAACCGTTTGCCAGAGCATCAATCATACTCTCAATTTCATTGTTAGAATAGGTGATTAGATCAATAGCATCCGTTGGGCATACCGGTGCACACATTCCACATCCCTTGCAGACCGAATTATTGATCACAGCGATTGATTTCAAACCCTCTGCAGACATACTGATAGCATCGAAAGGGCAAGCCTCAGAACAGGCATTGCACCATGTACAGAGACCTGAATCGATTAATGCCACGATAGGTTCCGTTTCTAAAACGCCTTTGCTTACATATGAATACGATTTTGTAGCAGCTGAAAGTGCAGAATTAACTGATTCCATGATATTTTTTGGTCCCTGACAAGTACCACAAATAGTTACTCCGTCGATAACAGTCTCTACAGGACGTAATTTCATATGGATCTCATTGAAGAACTTATCCCTCCCCTTTGGCAACTTAAACAATGTTCCAACCGAATTATCTGCACGGGGAACCATACCGGTTACCAGCACAACCAAATCGGCTTCCACTTCCAACTCTCTGCCACCGGTCAGTAGATCATTGATCTTTACAATGGTTTTATCACCGTGTTTGGCAACGTCAGGCAGTGCATCTTCAAAAGATTGCAGGTAGATATCGCCCTGTTGAGAAGATTCGGCATACAATACCTCCTGCTTTCCGTAAGTCCTGACCCCACGTGTAAAGTGATAATTATAAATACCCTTAAACTTTTTCTTTGCCAATAGAGCAGTATGAATCGTTGAAGTGCAGCAATAACGCGAGCAATAAGTATTTTCACCTTCTGACTGGCGACTTCCAACACAATAGATATAGGCAATATTCTTAACTTCATTACCTTTATACATGAGCTTATCGGTACAATCTTCGATCATCTCTTTGAAATCAGGCAAAGTCACCACATTGTCTATCAGGTTAAATCCGAATTCTCCATCTTCAGGTGTATAGGAATCAAATCCGGTTGCCATCAACACAGAACCCACGTTTACATCCAGTATTTCTCCTAAAGGTGCTATTTTAACCTTTAACTTGAAATCTCCTATACTCCCTTTATTTTCAACCACTTCAGCCCCAGTGAAAATAGTCACATTCTCACGACCGATCAGCTCTTTATGCAATCTTGCAATTAAATCTTTGCCCGTTTCATTGGTGGTAAACAATGCACCCCACTGAGCCACTCTTCCACCAACAGCATGTTCCCTTTCAATAATATAAACCGGACAGTCCATGTCAGACAACGCCATGGCAGCCTTCATACCCGCAATCCCACCTCCTATGACAGCCACAGCCTTTTGAGCATTGATGACATTGGATTCGAGTGATTTAGCAAAACGATCTTTTGCGATTGCTGCTTTTACAAGTTGTATTGCCTTTTCAGTAGCCCCAGCCTTATCATCAGAATGTGCCCATGAAGCCTGTTCCCGAATATTGGCATGTACGTAATTGTATTTATTTAAACCTGCCCGCTCGCTTACATTTCTGAAAGTAGTCAGGTGAAGTTTAGGAGAACACGAAGCCACGACAATACCATCCAGATCATTATTTTTGATGTCATCAACCATATCTTTCTGATTGGAATCAGAACAGGCAAACATGGTAGTTTTAGCCAGTAAGACCCCGCCTTCATTCTCAACGGCCTGTCTTACTTTTTCTACATCTACATAATCAGAAATGTTTCCACCACAATGGCAGATATATACACCTATTTTCTTTTTCATTTGTTCCGGATTAAATAACTGATGGCTTCAGAAGATGCAGCACCTGCTGAAAGAATTGAGTCGGGAATATCCATTGGACCCGAAGCCGTTCCTGCAACAAATACACCCTCTATACTGGTTTTAGATGGACTTTCAAGTGAATCCGACTGAGAAATAAACTTGTAAGTATCCAGTTTCAACTCCTCAGCTTTAAACAGTTTAGCCGCATCCTGATTAGGAAGCACCCCAACTGAAAGTATCACCATATCGTGTTCGGCCTCTTTCACGATGCCTTCATTTATATCCTCATATCTTAACATGAGGTTCCCGTTTTCTTTTTCAGAGATCTTACCAATCTTCCCTTTGACAAAATTCACACCCATACCTTTTGCCTGTTGGTAAAACTCTTCAAACCCTTTACCAAAAGATCGGATGTTGATATAATAAATGGTCACATCAGCCATTGGCAATGTCCCCATCAGCAGTTGAGCCTGTTTGATCGAATACATACAGCAGATCTGCGAACAGATAGGATTTCCTATCGAAGCGTCCCTCGATCCGGTACACAATACATAAGCAATCTTATCGGGCACTTTGCCGTCTCCCGGTCTTAACACAGTATTAAATGGCCTTGTAGGAGCCAGTTCACGCTCCATCTGCATTGAAGTAATCACATTCTTATAAAGGCCAAACCCATAACGAGGAATCATGAGCGGGTCGAACAATTTAAAACCTGTTGCTAAAACAACCGTTTTGGCTTTTACTACGTATTCTTCTGTCTCCTGTGTAAAATCTATACAATTCGTTGGGCATGCCTTTTCGCAAGCGCCACACAACACACAGTTTTCAATATCAATTGCTGCAGCCTTAGGGCTCGCAATACTAAAAGGGATAAAAGCAGCCTTGCGTCCGACAAGATCAAACTGATACTGATCACGCACGCTGACAGGGCAAGCCTGTTCGCAAAGCTGACAACCAGTACAATCCTCAACTACCACATAACGTGGTTTCTTAACAACGACAGCTTCAAAATCATTTATCCCAAGTTTAGTGATTTTACTCACTTCACTGCCTGTAAAAATAGTAATACCCGGATGCCTTGATATCTCTGACACCTTTGGAGTAGTGATACATGCAGCACAATCCAGCGTTGGGAAAACCTTACTCAGCAAAATCATCTTTCCACCGATAGACAATTCCTTTTCGATGAGTAAAACTTTAAAGCCATTATTGGCTAAGTTCAAAGCTGTTTCACCTCCTGCTATTCCACCACCAACAACCAAAGCATCAAACGAAATATTTTTTTGTCCACTCATCATTAAGCGTTTGTGTTTTTTAATAAGTATTCATTAAAGCTCTTGATCTGCTTTACAAAAGACTCGCTACACACCGAACAGAGTGCAGCCATCTTCAACCTTGCCGGATCAATTGCTTTTTGTTTCATCAGTTCATGTGTTCTGCTCACCACATGTCCTGTCTTTTCAGTACATGATTCTCCAAAGACACAATCGCTACCATCGGCAGCAATAAATACCCCGTCAAATCCCTTTTCATAAGCACGCAGAATCCAACGTGATTTGATGCCACTTGAACAGGGAACCGTAATAGTATATACAGTTGGGGGATAATGTAATTTAAGTAATCCCGCCATATCAATGGCGGGATCAGATATTTTTTCAGTAGAAAAGACCAGTATTTTAGCGCTTTTCTTGATGTTTTCAGCCATGATGGTTGTTTATTTCTTCTTCATGTAAACCTTGAAGTATCCATTTTCATCGACAGCTCCCAGGTATTCATGACCCTGTTTGCCACACCACTTTGGAATATCACTCTTTGTACCTTCATCTGCTGATAATATTTCCATAATATCACCTGACTTGATAGTACCAATTGCTTTTTTAGCTTCCAAAAGCGGACCGGGACAAGCAGTTCCACGTGCATCTACAGATTTTGCTACTTCAACATTCTTCAATTCTTCAGTTGTCATCATTATTCGTTTTATTAGATTATTTGTTAGTGTTTTCAATTAGATAAATAATTGCATGCTGCTCTCATTGGCATCACATACAAAGGTTGCGGCTCCTGCATAACTCAGGTGAGGATAATCGATCATCTCTTCTTTCTTAAAGCCCATCAAACCCATCGACATCTCACAGACCACGATCTCGATACCTAATACCCCTGCCTCTTCAAACATCTGATCTAAAGAAAAAACATTCTGCTTTTTCATCAGGTACTTGATCATCACAGGGCCCATGCCACACATATTCATTGTAGATAGGCTCAGTTTGTTTTTCCCTTTGGGTAACATTATCCCAAACATTTTGGAGATGAAATCCTTTCCCTTTCCTTTTTTGTCTTTCGCCCTGAGAGCCGAAAGAGCCCAAAAGGAGAAGAACAACTTCACCTGTGTATCCATGGCAGCTGCTGCAATAGAAATCACCATTGCTGCCAGAATCTTATCCAAATCTCCGGACACTACTGCAATAGATAACTGATCTTTTCTCGAACTTTCCAGAACTGAAACCTTCGTATTTAAGGCTTCAATCTGATACTGCAATTTTTTAACCTGATCTTTTAATTCCTGATCTTTTGATACCTGAACTTCTACTTCCTGTTCCATTGAATATATTCTTTTTAAAAATAATTTTCTTAATATGTAACTACCGATGTAGCTGACATTACTTCCAAAACCACTGTACCCGCTGCAATTATTTCAGACCCATCGATAAGCTCACTGGCAGAAATGTTTCTCTCCTTCAAACAAGGTGAACACAGCATCAGCTTTCCTTCAAGTTCTATAAAAGTGTCAAGAAGTTTTTTGAGCGGCATTAATCCCGGTGCATTGGTCTTTTCTGCTTCTCCTACTTTGGCGAATACAACCGCAGATGATTGCAGAATCATTGTAACTTCAACATCCATGCTTTGAGCAGCAGTGGCAAGAACAAAAGGAAGGGTTGCTTTCTCAGCGTTTTCATCACCTATAGTGCTAATAATCACTAATTTTTCAATTTCAGCCATGACTTTTATTTTTTTCTACAATTAGGTTGATGCAAAATTAGAACCTATTTAGATAAGGTTTCTGAAGTGTTGTGTGTAGAATAACAGTAAAGTTTTGTGATATAGTTCACATTTTTTTTACATTTGCAATATGAATAATGATTGTAAAATCTGTGTACTCAAGTCGAAAGCGGCTGAAACCTTAGACCAGGATCAACTAGAACATTTATCATGTAATAATGCAATGGTTAAATTCCAGAAGGGAGATTCAATCATCAAGCAGGGCATGTTCTCTACCAATGTAGTTTACCTTAGAAATGGCCTGGCTAAAATGCATATTACAGGTCCCTATCGCGAACAAATAGTGCGTATTATAAAGGCTCCTTGTTATTTGGGGTTACCCACAACTATTGGTGATAAAATAAATCAATATTCGGTAACTGCAATTCAAGATATTGAAGTTTGCTTTATTGATATCAATGCCTTTCGGCTTTTATTAAGAGAGACCGAATATTTTTCCTATGAGATAATCCTTGAACTGTGCAAGAATGAACTAGAATCTATACGCCGGTGTGCTAACCGTACACAAAAACAAACCCGTGGAAATATTGCTGATGTAATTCTGGAACTTGCCGACCAGATTTATGAATCCGATAGCTTCACCCTTCCCATATCACAAGCTGAGCTGGGAAATTATGTCGACACCAGCCGCGAAAGTGTGAGCCGGATCTTAAGTGAATTCCACAAAGACGGCATCCTCAATATCAACGGAAAGAAAATTGAAATCATCAACAAGAAATCACTTTTGTTGATTAGTCAGAATGGTTGACATTGCGTTAAATACTAATCATAAAGCAACTATATCATTGACGTAGAGACGCAATATTTTGCGTCTCTACACTTAAAAAGAACGCATGACTTCAACTCAATATCAAGGAAAAACTTGTCTAAGATCAACTCAAAAGTTGTGATACCAGACATGTTTATCTATAAATTAAGTCTGATTTGCAGATATCTTTGAACCATAATTAAAAGCAATGGCCTTCAACTTTTAAATCAAATTGATATCTTAAAAACAAATAAACCCTTAATGAAAAAAATTTCCTTGTTACTCATATCAAAAAGAACAATTATTCAGGTTGCTATTGCCGTGGTGCTGTACTACGTATTCACGACATATCACCTGTCTTTGTGGTGGTTAATTCTTGTAGGTGCAACTGTGGGAATAGTATTTGGTAAAGTATTTTGCCGCTGGATGTGTCCTCTTGGCTTTCTGATGGAGACCATGATGGGGATGTCTCCCGATAATAAACTAAGCCAGATGTATCAATATCACAAAGTAGGCTGTCCAATTGCCTGGGTACAAGGTTTTCTAAACAGAATGTCGTTTTTGAAGATCAGGTTAAATACTGATACCTGTAAGAGTTGTGGAATCTGTGATAAGCAATGTTATATCGCCACACTTGAACCAACAAAGTACAGTCTCTATAAACCGGATATGCAACGTCCCGGACAAAGCTTTTCTTGTTCAAAATGCCTGAGCTGTGTCGCAGTTTGTAAAAATGGAAGTTTAAAATACAGTTTTAAAAAGTAAACAAACATAAACTATGAAAAAGACTAAAATCATCATCCTATCCTTTTTTGCATTTGCATATATTGCAACAGCATTTCAGAGTGTTACTACTAAAAACGAAGGTGAGCCCTGGACTAAACAACAATTGCTAGAACCGACTGATCTGGCTAAAACAATAAACAATCCCAAAGCAGCACAACCCATGATCTACTGTGTTGGACCACAAGCCATAATCAAGCATTCCATCGAAATTGGCTCAGCACAGGTTCCTTCTAATTTAAAGAATTTCAAACAACAAATCAGCAGATTACCTAAGAATGCGAACATCGTAATATATTGTGGTTGCTGTCCTTTTGATGTATGCCCCAATGTAAGACCGGCTGTCAATTTGCTCAATGAAATGAAGTTCACAAACTTTAAGCTTTTAAACCTCCCACGTAATATCAAGGTTGATTGGATTGACCACGGATATCCTGTTGCAGAATAACTTACTTAAGGATTAAAAGATGAAAAAACTATTGTTGATCATTTCACTGTTTTGTATCAACATACCGGTACTATTTTCCCAAACCATTGGTCTGGAAATTGGCAACATGGCACCCGATATTCGCCTTCCCAATCCAAAAGGAGATACAGTTGCATTATCTTCGTTAAAAGGGAAGGTTGTCCTCATCGATTTCTGGGCTTCATGGTGCCCTCCATGTGTAAAGGAACAATCTGTATTAACAGTAATGTATAACCGGTACAAAGATGCTGATTTCACCAAAGGAAAAGGGTTCGAAATCTTCGGAGTGTCACTGGATAGTAAAAAAACAAACTGGGAGAACATTATAAAAAAAGCAAACATCAACTGGCCCCAGGTAAGTGATCTGAAATTCTGGGCATCCCCAGTTGCCAAAACATACAATATCCAGGCATTGCCATTTAACGTTCTGGTTGATGGCAAAGGGATTATCATCGCTAAAGACATACACGACAATGATCTTGAATATTTCATAATAAATCTTATGTCCGTTGGAATTAAATAACAATAGTGTGGATCGTTACCAGTAATTAAAAATAACGATATTTGCAGAAATTAAGTAAGCATGAAGTATATCATTTTTATAATTCTTTGCGTGTGTTTTCTAACCTATTCGTGCAAACGGGAAGGGAAAATAGTGAAGTTTGGCGGTGAGGCACAGGGGACATATTATGCCGTAACCTATGTAGATAATGATGGTCGCAACTTTCAGGACTCCATCGACATGATTCTAAAAAGGTTTGATTCAAGCTGTTCAATTTATAAGCCCAATTCTATTATTTCCAGGTTTAACAATAATGATCCTACTGCAAAAGCAGATAAAGACTTTACGACAGTGTTCAATAAGGCAATGGAAGTTTCCGAGCGAACAGGAGGTGCTTTTGATATTACAGTAGGTCCACTGGTGCGTGCCTGGGGATTTAGTATCAAGGGTAAATTGAAAATGGATGACCATAAGGTGGATAGCCTCAAGCAATATGTTGGATATAAGAAAGTAAAGCTGGTAGATGGCCGTGTAATTAAAGAAAACCCCAATATTCAACTTGACTATAATGCACTCGCACAAGGTTATTCTTCAGATGTACTGGGTCGGTTTCTGGAATCAAAAGGAATAAAAAACTACCTCATCGACATTGGCGGGGAGGTGTTGGGCAGGGGCAGAAAACCCGATGGAGGCATCTGGTCAGTGGGCATTGAACGACCACCCACTGACAGTCTGCAGAAACAACAACTGGAAGCCATCGTCTCTTTAGATAACAGGGCACTTTCAACATCTGGCAACTACCGCAATTATTTCATCAAAGACGGTGTTAAATATTCACATGACATAGATCCATTTACCGGATATCCCGTACACCATACACTTTTGGCTGTTTCAGTATTGGCTGAAAACAGTATAACAGCTGACGCCTTTTGTTGTGCTTTTCTGGTAATGGGGAAGGAAAAGGCATTGGAATTTCTCAAACATAATCCCGGTCTTGACGCCTACTTCATTTATTCCGATGAAAAAGGAAACCTAAAGACAGAATGTTCTCCTGGGTTCAAAAAAATATTAAGAGAGCAGATGTAGCATCAGTAGAAAAAGTATTTAAGATTATCTCATGCTGAAGGCTGTCCAAAAAAAACTTCAAACATATAGATTCATTCCAGATTAGCTAATTATACTCTTTCTAAAAAAGGGAATAACTATCTTTGTTTCCAAAATATTTTAAAATTATAAATCAAGTTATATGAGTTTTACACATGAAGTACAAGGTATGATTTGTGTTGCGCAAGGTGCAAATCATGGGTCCGCTCCTATTCCTGAAGAAGGCAAATGGGTAAAGGCAAAAGAAGTTAAAGACATATCAGGCCTCACACACGGTGTTGGCTGGTGTGCACCACAACAGGGAGCCTGCAAGCTCACCCTTAATGTTAAAGAAGGTATCATCCAGGAAGCATTGGTCGAAACCATTGGCTGCACCGGAATGACCCATTCAGCAGCTATGGCAGCCGAAATCCTGCCTGGCAAAACTATTCTCGAAGCGCTCAACACCGACCTTGTTTGCGATGCAATCAATACAGCTATGCGCGAACTATTCCTACAAATCGTTTACGGACGCACACAGACAGCTTTCTCCGAAGGTGGTCTTCCTATTGGCGCCGGTCTAGAAGATCTCGGAAAAGGACTCCGTGGCGTTACAGGAACCATGTACGGAACCGTAGCCAAGGGCCCACGCTATCTTGAAATGGCAGAAGGTTATGTGACCAGGATTGGTCTTGATGCCAACAGCGAAATCATTGGTTACGAATTCGTAAGCCTTGGTCGCATGATGGACATGATCAAAGCAGGCACCGAAGCCGGAGAAGCTTTGAAAAAAGCTACCGGTAAATATGGCCGTTTTGATGAAGCAGTAAAAGTAATTGACCCACGTAAAGAATAGGAGAAACGATATATGCCATTATTTGAAAGTTACGAAAGACGAATTAAACAAATTGATAAAGTGCTTAACTCGTACGGCATTTCTTCTTGCGAAGAGGCCAGAAAGATATGTGATGCCAAGGGAGTTGATGTCTACAAGATCGTGAAAGACATTCAGCCTATTGCCTTCGAAAACGCCATGTGGGCTTACATCGTAGGTGCTGCTATCGCCATCAAAAAAGGACAGACCAATGCTGCAGATATTGCCACTACATTGGGCGAAGGTCTTCAGGCATTCTGTATCCCCGGTTCTGTAGCCGACGACCGTAAGGTTGGTATCGGTCACGGTAACCTTGCAGCCATGCTGCTCCGCGAAGAGACCAAATGCTTTGCATTCCTTGCAGGACACGAATCTTTTGCTGCCGCAGAAGGCGCTATCGGGTTAGCCCGTTCAGCAAACCGCGTACGCAAAGAACCCCTCCGCGTTATTCTTAACGGTTTGGGAAAAGATGCTGCCAAGATCATTGCCCGTATCAACGGATTTACTTATGTTCAGACTAAGTTTGATTACTATACCAGCGAGCTGCACGAAGTAGCACGTACAACATATTCTGAAGGCGAAAAGGGCAAAGTAAACTGTTATGGCGCCGACGATGTACGCGAAGGTGTAGCCATCATGCACAGCGAAGGAGTTGATGTTTCTATCACCGGAAACTCAACCAACCCGACACGTTTCCAACACCCTGTTGCCGGTACCTACAAGAAAGAGTGTATCGAACAAGGCAAGAAATATTTCTCAGTTGCTTCAGGTGGCGGTACAGGCCGTACCCTGCATCCGGATAACATGGGTTCCGGTCCTGCTTCTTATGGAATGACAGACACGATGGGACGCATGCATTCAGATGCTCAGTTTGCCGGTTCTTCTTCAGTACCAGCACACGTAGAAATGATGGGTCTGATCGGAATGGGTAACAACCCGATGGTAGGTGCTTCAGTAGCAGTCGCCGTTGCCGTTGCCCAGGCTTCATAACCTGACACACAATTATTTAAAAAGGATTAACAGGCATACTGTTAATCCTTTTTTTATGTGTCACTCCCGGTAATGAAGAAAATGTAGGGAGGCCCCTGGTATCGAGGCTATCTTTGGAGGGAGAATAACAAGGTCACTCCCGGTAATGAAGAAAATGTAGGGAGGCCCCTTGTGGGTCTCCAGGGATAATGAAGATTTTTCATGTTTTCGATGGAGACCCACAAGGGCCCTCTATATCACTTTCATTTGAGATTAATAGCGCACCCTGAAACCATTTATTCATCTAAAATCATTGCCAGTCAGTTACCCGTTTCAAGTTGGTATGATGTCATAGGTGAAGAAACCATTGCAGATGCAATTCTTGACAGGCTTGTACATACCATCATACAGAGTTGAACTAAAAGGTGAAAGTTTAAGAAAAAAACGGTAATATTGTCAGTAGTTCGCGTTCTTTAAAAGCCCAATCCTGTGGGAGGCAATATGACCGGTACGGGGGGGCAGCATTGCCGGAATATCCACAAAGAAACATGGCGTATAATTAATGCAACACATTTATTGGTTGATACTTTATTATTGGCAGATAAAGAATTAAAACAGCAATTTTCGATTGATAATATTTATCTGAAAGATGCATCGGGTAACATAATGAAAAACAAATTTAATGCGCCAATACATTCAGCAGCGTACACTCAACAATACAATCGGAAACTAAAGGGAATGGTGGAAAAACAAATGCGTTTGGCTATAATTGCTACAGCCAATTTCTGGTACACTGCATGGATGAATGCCGGAAAGCCTGATCTCTCTGATTTACACCCTGTTAATCAAACTGAAAGAAACGAAGGAAAGCTTAAAAAGGAAATTAAATTATTTAAACTGGGAAAATTAATTAATGCAAAGAGTGAAAAGGAATTTTAATACTCTTACTAATCTGTTAGTTTGCATTAGCAATATGAAATAGCTAGCTTGGCGGTGCTTTTCTGTTGTTGACCAAACAACGTCATTTTGATTATTTGCAAGTTTTATCGAGTTAATAATTGATATTTAAAATTTAAACTATGTGGTGGATTTATGCGTTATTATCAGCTTTGTTTGCAGCCCTTACTGCAATTCTTGCCAAGGTGGGTATTAAGGGGATTAATTCCGATTTGGCTACTGCTATAAGAACAATATTTATTTTACTTATTGCCTGGGGAATTGTTTTAGCCCGAAAAGAGATCACTGGCATAAACATTCTATCTAAAACCAATTGGTTGTTTTTAGGTTTATCGGGTATTGCAACAGGTCTTTCGTGGATTTTCTATTTCAAGGCTTTGCAGCTCGGCAAAGTATCACAGGTTGCACCTATCGATAAATTGAGTGTTGTAATTGTGTTAATATTGTCTTCGGTGCTGCTGCACGAAGTTATTACTTTAAAAATTATTGTGGGTGCAATCCTTATTATTGGTGGTTCTCTAGTAATTATTTTATAGGAAGAAATGGTGGTCGAGTAGGCAAGGGCATTTCGTTTTGAATTTGCTTTGTTAACGATTTAAATAACCATGGCAGTTCCGTGTTTCTCTCGTGACTGCGGAGCATATTCAAAGCGTCATTAAACCAAATCGAAAGCGTTTTCGAACGATTAACCTCAACTTTAACACCATTCAGACAAAGCATGAGGATTCGAAAGAAAGTACGGATAAAACAAAAGAAACTCACCACAGAACTGGACTTGCCAAAAAAAAAATCAAAAGCCGCCTCAGAAACATGTTCTGAAGCGGCTTAATATAGATCCAGGGTGTGCTTTCTAGAAACTAAAGCTGTTTAAAAAGACTTACATCTCCATCTTTATCACTCATTACCACAAATTTATTGGTGCCTTGAGTAAGTTCTATAAAATAGTTGGTCTTGCTTTCGAACTGTATTCCATATTCGATCATATCTGTGACATTCTCGTCATTGTCCTCAAAGTAGGTCGCCTGTCCGATGGTTGCATCAGGGTATAGTTTTTTAATGCTTTTTTCAATGGTTTTCGATAAATCGGTTGCTTTCTTTATTGTGGTTGTTCCAACAAGAGCACCATTGATATCAAAATATGCTTTAAAATCCTGTCCGTCTTTGTTATATGAGGCTACATCGTAATAGGTATCTCTGGTCCATTTGATATCGGGTACATTTCCAATAGTCATATAGAAACTGGTTTGACTGTCCTGACTTATAGTAGTTCCGTCGAGTTTCCTCAATGGAGGGCGTTCTGCGTTCTGTACTTCGGTTTTTTCTTTCTTGATTTTTAATCCTTCATAAGAAGTGGTTGCTTTAAGTTGTCCAAAATCGAAAACAATAAGCAGTGCGATTGATAAAATTGCTAACTTTTTCATGGTGTTAATTTTTTATAGTTATTAATTAGTTTTTCTACTGTATTACGCTAATAAGACTTTTCAAAATCACAGAAGTAAATTTTAGAAAGTTAGTTTTAAGATAACATTAACATGAACGCACGAAAGAGATGTATTTAAACAGGCATGAAGTACTTTTTCCGAAAGAAGAAAGCAACATTGACAAGGGCAATCATCACAGGAACTTCAACGAGGGGGCCAATTACGGCTGCAAACGCCTCTCCTGAGTTGATACCAAAGATGGCAATGGCAACTGCTATGGCGAGCTCAAAGTTGTTGCTGGCGGCTGTAAACGACAATGTGGTTGCCTGTTCGTAGGTCGCTCCTACCCTCTTGCTCATGTAAAATGAGAGGACAAACATGATCGCGAAATAGATGGTCAGCGGGATTGCAATCCGGACTACGTCCAAAGGGATCTTTACGATGTATTCGCCCTTAAGAGAGAACATCACAATGATGGTAAACAACAGAGCAATCAGCGTTAAAGGACTGATTTTAGGTATAAATTTGGTTTCATACCATTGCTTGCTTTTCACCCTGATCAGGATAAACCTTGTAAAGAAACCTGTAATGAACGGGATGCCGAGATAGATAAATACGCTCTTTGCGATCTGTCCAATAGTGATCTGTGCTACACTGTCGTTCACGGGTAATCCAAACCAACCGGGCAATATGGCAATGAAGAGATAGGCATAAACCGAGAAAAGCAGTACCTGGAAGATACAGTTAAAAGCGACCAGTCCGGCGGCATACTGGGTGTCGCCTTTGGCAAGATCGTTCCAGACAATGACCATGGCAATGCATCGGGCCAGTCCAATGAGGATCACCCCGTACATGTATTCGATGTTGAATTGCAAGAAGATGATGGCCAGCAGAAACATCAGGATGGGTCCTATCACCCAGTTCTGCAAAAGGGAGAGTCCAAGAATCTTCGTATTTTTAAATACATCACCCAACTCTTCATACTTTACTTTAGCCAAAGGCGGGAACATCATCACAATCAGTCCGATGGCTATGGGGATATTTGTAGTTCCGGATGACATGCTGTTCCAGAACTTTGCTACGTTAGGATTGACCCAGCCTGCAAAGACACCAATAAACATGGCAAGGAAGATCCACAGTGTGAGGTAGCGGTCGAGAAATTTTAATCGTTTCTGTGATGGCATGTTATTTCTTTATCTCGTTGATGTATAGCTCATAAAACTGTTGCTTGATTTCATCTCTTACACGATGAAACTCGCTCAGGATAAATTCCGAGGTTCCCACAGCATGGGATGGATCATCAAAACCTATGTGGAGACGGTGCTCCACTTTACCGGGGAAGAAAGGACAGTTTTCGTTGGCGCCTCCACAGACTGTGATCACATAATCCCAGTCTTCGTTGAGATACATGTTTACAGAATCGGAAGTATGGTGGCTGATGTCGACGCCTGCTTCCTTCATCACTTCCACGGCTTGCTGATTGAGTTTGCCGGTTGCTTCGGTCCCGGCAGAACGTACCGTAAGATCTTTATCGAAGCTTTGCAGGAAGCCATGTGCCATCTGACTGCGGCAACTATTGCCTGTACAGAGAATGAGTATTTTCATGTTAGTTTTTATTTACAATCTGTTTTACAATCAATATCACTTGAACCCATTTCTTTGAAGAATGCTTCAAACATTGCTTTGTATTTTAAAATCGTTGAATTACAGAGACAGTAATTGGTCTTCACGCCATCTATGTCGCCATGTATCAATCCGATTTCCTTAAGTTCTTTTAGATGCTGAAATACTGTACTGCGGCTCAATGGTAAATTATCTGAGATATCACCAGAAATACAGCTCTTAGTTTCGGCCAGATATTGGAGTATTGCCAACCGTGCGGGATGGGATATGGCTTTTGCAAATTGGGCAAATTCCTGTAGTTCCGGATGATATGTTTTTGATTTGATAGAATCAGAATCAAAGGTTTTAATTATTGTCATGACGCAAACTATTATGCCGTAAAATTACGGCATAATAGTTAATAATAAATCATGTTAACATTAAATAATTGTTAAGTAGGAGAAATAAATGGTGTCAGGAACCATTATTGAATAAATGGTTCCTGACACCATTTATTCCCTCAATACACATCACTCAGCAGCATAGTCCCTGTTGAATAAAAGACAAAACCATCTGTTCCGTCCCAGTTATAAAACTCAACTCCAATGCACTGTAGCACTGTGTCAGAATCAGATAGCACAATCCCGTTTCGAAATGAAGCCTTTAGCTCAGCCGAAAGCGGAGTATTAACCGGTGTATAGTCTGAGTAAATATAAGCTGCTGTTGCGTTCAGTGGGCTCAGTGGTTTGTATTTCTTATCCTCCGCCACGTAAACAAAGTCCGAGATAATGCTCACATGGTTGACCACGCGATAGTATTGCGCGTTGCCAGGCACCAAATGAGGCTCTGGATTGAACCCGTTTACCGTGACGGTTACCTCGTTTCGCAAATCAGGATGACTCGTTCTAACGCACCTTTTAAGCTCAAAGTCGATCTTCCGTTTTTCATGAAGGTTCACACTTTTCAACATCGACTTGTTGAGAGAGATTTTGATTGTTCTTAAACCCTTCTCACCTGTCGGATCCTTCAGGTTGATCATCTTGATGATTTTCATCAATCGCCCTGTAAAATGGGTGTCGACATGTTCAGGTAACAATTGGAGAAGTCCGCGACGGATTGCCTTCACAGCAACCCCGCAGCCTCCAAATTCATTCATATTTTCCCTTGTCCTTGCAAAAGCAGGATTGTTCATGATCAGGTCGCGATTTGCGCCACCCTTTTCGCCGGCATAGATCTTAGGATCCCCGACGTTCATGTAATTACGGATGCTTTTAAAGCTTCCCTTGTAATTGATAATTCCAGTTTGGTAAGCCATTGTTTTATGGTTTTTATTTGTTGTTTATACTTCAGCCTAGGAAAGAGAACTTGTATTTTTCCTCCCAATGCCGGTTAATTGCTTATTGATTATAACACCCCACGATTTTCATAGAACCGTTGCGAGGCAGGGCAAAGGGTTGTCCGTTACTTGCCAAGAGTGAGAACTCAACACCCAGAGCCACGACAACAGCAGTACCGGGTAAAGAAAACGCAGGTTCATCCAGCGAGACCGAGAGATTGACATCCTTCGGAATGCTATCATTGTACATCCAGTCACTGACTGCCTTTTTCGAAAGTAGCTCCAGATCACTGACTATCGGTTCCCACTTCTGATTTTCCGCGTTATAAGCCATGTCTGAAGTCTGTGCAATGACAAGATACAACCTGACCGCATAGAATTTGGTGATCCACCAGACATCATTGGCAGTAACGAAACCGGGAATAGTCAAAGTTGCGGTTTTCTTGTCGGGCAAGAAGCTGATTGCATAGAAATCACGGATTACGCTTCTTAGCGGATGAGGCTCGTTGAATTCGATCTTGGCGATTGCCTGCAGGTCTTTGCCTACCTCGATCTTGTGCAAACCTTTTTTTCCAGTTGTGTCCTGCCGCTGGATGATTTTTCCGCCAGCCATGATCTTTGCCCAACAACGGATATCCATCAATTGCTGTACAGACGTCAGGCTTTGATAAAGCAGGGAGCCCCATTTACTGCGCCCGATTAAATCGCTTGCATTTTCCCTTTGCGGTTCAAGGGAATCCAGCGTTTGGTACTGTTTTTTATTAAAACCGCCTTTTCTCCCAAAAACCCATTTTTTAGTTCCGGGATCATAGTAGCAGCGCATGTTTCCAAAGCTGCCTTTAACATCGAATGGTCCATTTATTGTAGCCATTTCTTCATGATTTAAATTGTTCGTAAAAACACAAAATTACAACACTAAATACTGAATGTCAAGGATTATGATGAGGCCATTGGAAGCCATTGGAGGCCATTGGAAGCCAATTTCAAAGAAATTTTCTTAAACCTCAAATAAACCATGAAAAAGCACTGGTTTGATAAAAAAAAGATCATGAAACGATGACTCCCGGATAAGGATAAAAAACTTCTCCAATAATTGGGAGATAATCGAGACATGTAGCGTACCTGTAGCGTACCCTTAGCGTACATTTAGCGTACCTGTAGCGTCTATAGGGTACGGAACATGTACGCTATTTGTAGACTAATTGTACACTACAGGAGAGGAGTATCTACCAGTTGTCTCTAAATGGCTTTTAAGTGATCCGGGAGTGTTCCCGGGATTATCAAAAAATATCCTTGTTATTATCCGAAAATCTAGTGAAATTAAAATTTTCGTTCTTTAGACACTAACTTTTATAGGCCTGGATTTTTGACGTGTTTGTTGGGATTTATAATTGATATTCAATACTATTACACCCTTACAGGGCTTGTTTATTTGGACATTCCTGCTCACAGGGCTTCACCCTGTGCTGATATATTGTGCCCTTTCAGGGCTTAAGGGTTTCAACTTGTGCTGATATATTTTACTCTTGAAGGGCTTTAATACATCCAACTAAGAAACTGTTTAAAATTTCTTTAAATGGAGTTTAAGAACCATCGGAAGCGGTTTTTTTGTTGTAGAGACGCAAAATATTGCGTCTCTACGTGATGTAAATAGGCAGCACTAGAAGGTTTTTGTATGTCCAACGGATAAACAGAAACTAAATTTAAACAGTTTCTAAGTAATATGCATTAAACAATGTCGTATTTTATTATTTGTTTACGCTATGTTCAGGATTGAAGAATATGAGTTTCAGGATTGAAGAAAATGCCGAAGGCATGAAGTGATTATAGAAAAGAACATCAATCAACCTCCTGAACCCCGAAGGGGTGAAATAATTGATCTATAAAACATTATAATTATTTCACCCCTTCGGGATTCAAAATCAGTGAATGCATTAAGAAAAGATTAGACACAAAGAATTTGACATTAAATTATTTCTCCTACTTATAATGGCTTCTTTGTTTTTCACTGCCTCCAAAGCATTTAAAGGTGTGATATGCTTAACACCTTCAATGTGAAACTCCTGGAGTGTTGGTTTTTCGGTTGTTATCATTCTTGAAAATCTTAAATTCAAAACTAAGGCAATAATAAAAGACTGCTCTCAATTTGATAGTATTAATGAATTATTGAATGCCTTTTGTATTAAGTACCTTTATCAATTCATCTTCGGGGAAATACCCTTCATGACGATAAAATTCTTTGCCTTTGTCATCAAGAAATATCTGAACGGGGATGACCTGAATTTTGTATTGTTCGCCATATGGTTTTCCTTCAGCTGTCCAGACATCATGAAAGACTACTTTTACCTGTTTGCCGTATTTCTTTTCTATAGATTTCATTACGACTTGCATTTTCTGACAGGGAATACAACGTACTGAACCCAGTTCGATAAAGGTTACTTTGTAGTTTGCCGGTTTTTTCTGAAGTACTGTTGTTGGTTTAGTTTTTCGAACAGGTGATGATTTTTGAGCAAAACCTGTCAATGTAGTTGCAACCAGAAACAGGGATAAGAGGATTGTTTGGATTTTCATTTTGGTTTCAATTTATATGTGTATCGGTACAGTTTTCGTCTTTGGTTTCGAACTCAAGGGTTGCATGATGAATATGGACGTGTTCGAGTTCGTGCTTGATGTTCTTCTTGAGCAGGTCGAGTTGCTCGATTCCTACATTGGGATGAACAATAATATGTGCAGTCATTGCATTCTGAGAGGTACTGATGGCCCACACATGCAAATGGTGAACATCGAGAACGCCTTCAACTTCTTTGATTTCATCGATCACCTCATTGATGTTGATGCCTTTGGGGACACCATCGAGGGTGAGTGATAGACTGTCTTTGAACAGGTTCCAGGTGGAATAGAAAATCACCACGACTATGAGCAGACTCATGGCCACATCGAGCCAGTATAGCTGATAGAACATGATCAGTATCCCGGAGATCACAACTCCCATTGAAACTGCAGCATCTGCCATCATGTGAAGATAGGCTCCTTTTATATTCAGGTCTTTATCTTTATTCCGGAAGAAAAGCAATGCGGAAACAGTATTTACAACGATGCCAATTCCGGCAACTATGGCAACAGCCTTTCCCTGAATGACAACAGGGTGATTAAGTCGGGAAAAGGTTTCCCAGATGATGCCGCCAATGGCTATAAACAGTACAACCGAATTGATGAGCGACACCAAAATCGTAGATTTGCGATAGCCATAGGTAAACTTATCGGTTGCCTCTGCTTTGGCAAGGCGGAAAGCCAGTAATGCCAACGAGAGGGCAGCCACATCGCTCAGATTGTGACCGGCATCCGAAATCAGAGAGAGAGAATTGTAATAGAGCCCCGCTATCAGTTCGACAACGACATAAAAGGTGTTTATTGAAATCCCGATTACAAAGGCCCTGTTTAGATTCGTCACTTCAGGAGTATGATGATGATTATGTTCCATGCTGCTTAAACAACTGTAATAATAAAAAGATCAGAAAGTGTTTTTAAACGTTGGTTCTGTTGTAAGAAAATGTAGGGGCCGCCCTTGTGGCCGCCCATGGAAAACATAAAAATCTTCATTACTCGTGGGCGGCCACAAGGGC